>Ga0302320_10000177_pt1 | contig 140345 bp, 106 predicted proteins | sample Bog_T0_3_FD_202130 | JGI IMG/M metagenome (GOLD analysis project Ga0302320, IMG submission 202130) | Peat permafrost microbial communities from Stordalen Mire near Abisko, Sweden - Bog_T0_3 | ecosystem: Environmental > Terrestrial > Soil > Wetlands > Peat | place: Sweden: Abisko, Stordalen... | reverse complement strand
ATCCACAAAAAACCGGTCCGCGTGAACGCGGCTGATGAGTTGAAGTCCGTCGTATTCGGTCAGGGTCGTGTCGTTGGGTGGCACGCCAAAGATTCCCTCCGCGTGAAGACGGCCCGGCTCCTGCAACCACAATGCCGTGCAAGCCATTGTGAGACACACTGCACATTCTTTGACCAGTGTTCGCATTATTCCGCAGCAACGCCCGGTTCTTCCGACTTTATATTTTTAACTTGAAAACAATTCAAGCTAATTGTGCCGGCAGCTGCGCGGGCGGATTTGAAATTGGCGCGCAACCTGCTGGCATTGATGGTGATTGAAAAGCAACCGAAAATTTGAACTCGTTGAATCCTTTGACACGGACTCAGGTTCGTTGAACGGGGTTTCGCCCAAAATGGCGTTTGCCCTGGGCGTGGAATGGGAACGTTTCCGTCAACGGCTGAAATCGGACCAGCCTTTCAAATCCTATTGCCTGCCAGCCAACGCCGCCCGGCTTGTGCGGCTGGCGGAACGTCACAACCGGTTTGTCGAAGACCGCCCAAATGCCTGCGCGGGCTGGACGGAGATTTTTGTCGGCGATTACATCGCGACCAAAAAATAATCAGGCCACGACGCGTGGCCTGTCTTTAGACAGTGAACCGACGGACGTTTCATTTTTAGTCAATCAGAACCATGATCCCCGACCACGGCGCGCGGCAACGGCGGTATTTAAAAATTATTTCTTTCATCCCGGCCTGGCCTTGGCCGCGTGAATTTTTTCCTTGTCCGGATCGAACTTGTTGATCTGAACCGGAATGACAAACGGATTGGAAAGGGTTTTGACACGGACGAAACCGACATCCTGCGAACGGATGATTGAAACCGCAAAATCGCGGAAGTCGTAATACTTGGCCAGTTCGCTGATTTCGTTTTGATTGTTCAAGTGCGAAACCAGGATGTTTTCCGTGTTGGAAAGAATGTTCGGATGGATGGACGAAACTTCCTGCGTCGCATACACGGTGGCGATGCGCGCCTTGGCGCCTTCCTTGGCAATGCACGGCCAGATTTCCGTCAGCGCCTCGTTGCGGCCGATGATGTTGTGGGCTTCCTCGACATAAATGACCGTGTTCGGCGGCTGCGTGCCGCTGTTGAAGGCCGCCATCGAACTTTGAAAAATGTGCCGGGCGATGCGTTTGCCGAGACGGTCGCGCTGCGACGGGTCGCCGACAGACAAATCGAGGATGACGATTTTGCCGCCGACAAGATGCTGGTAAATTTCGTCGCAGACATCCGTGTTGCGATCCGGCGCATGATAATCCTTGAACGGCTGCAACAGCCGGTAGCCGGCGATGTAAGCGCCCTGATCATTTTTTTGCAGGAGCAAATTCATCAGCGCATTCGTGTCCGGCTCAACCCAGGAAGCGCCACTGGGCGTGACCAGTTCGTCCTGAATCTGGCGAGCGAGCGAAAACCATTCGTAAGCCTGCGACACGGTGAGGCCGTTCATCGGGTCAATGGTCGGGTTGACTTTGTTGCGCACGCTGGCGCTGGCCTCGAACGCGATCTTGAAACCTTTCGGCGGCTCGAAACCGGCGCGGGCGAGGACGGCGTGATACGCCGCGACCTTGCGCTGGTAACGGCTCATCTGCTGCAGATAGGCATTCTCGTTGTCGAACTCCTCCTTGCGCGGCTCCTGAAAATCAATGGTCAAAAATGCGTCCAGGTCGGCGGAACGCGGCACCCGGTTCAGCTCGATGAGCCCGCGCAACGTGGCGTGGCCTTCGGGGATCTGCGTGTAAAAATTATTCAGGATGGGCAGAAAACCCGCCGTGCGGATCATGCGATAGCGAACGGTGTCCTGGGGATAAACTTCCGCAATCGAACCTTTGTCCTGCAAATTCGCGTTGGCGTATTCACCATTCAAGTCGTAGATGATCTGGCCGATTTTCAAGCCGCATTCCAAGCCGGTGCGCATCACCACCGAAACGAGCTGTTTGATGGTGTTGGATTTGCCGGTGCGCGTCATGCCGAAGACGCCCGTGCGGCGCGAGAGAAAATCAATAGCGTTCAGGTTGAAGGTCGCCTGTTCGGAAACATCACCGCGATGAATCCGGTCCGTGGAAGTGTAACGCACCGTACCGATGGAAAAACAGGGCAGCCCGCCGCTCAATCCCAAACGCCGCGCCTCTTCGCCGGCGGCGGCGGCGCGCTCGGGGCTGATGTAGTTGACCACCGTTTCCAACGCGAGACCCGTCGGGCGATAAACCTCCAGCTCGGCGGCGCAGCGGAAGGTTTCGATGTCGCTGCCGAGGCGCAACTGGCCATACTGCATGTAGAACGTGCCGAGAATCCGGCATTGCAGCCCGCCATACTGAAGTTCGTCCTTGGCAAAACTGTCGAGCCGGCCGCCGGCGGACGCCGCCTTGCGTTCCTTCAAATTTTCAATTTTTGTCTGGAGCAGATTTCCGTCCAGCGGCAGCGCGACGGCGCCGGTCACGCGCAGCAGTACGATTTCGCGCGCCATTTCCCCGGCGTCCGCCTGTTTTTTCGGGTCCAAGGACGTGGCCAGCAAAAAACAATTGTGGGGAACTCCCTTGGCCCGCGTCTTCCAGGCATCGTTGGTGAAGACCAGCGCCTTTTCGTAATCAACGTGGTAGGTCCAGCCGATGAACTGGTCCTCCTGAATCAACCGGGACAACGGATCCTTTTGCGGCGTCTCATTCATATTTTGCCGGCGCGTCAAGCCTGCTCACGCGGACAAGATAACGGGGCCGCGCAGCGGAGGCAATTATTGTCACTGCCCGTTCCAACGCGATTCCGCCGACAAACTACGGCGTGGCGAGACGGAAAAACCTCGTCGGATAAAGCGCCGTGTTGGTGTCCGTGAACTGCCACACGCCGCCGTTGCTGTTGGTGTAGATCGGCAGCCACACCACCGGCGGAATGAGATTGGTCGCGGCCAGCACGCGGCTGCTGACGTTGGTGGTGGTGCTCAAGGTCAGCGTGACGCTGTGGTCGGGATTAAGCACGGTCGAGGAAAAAGTTCCGGGCAGGACGAGGCTCAACAGCGCGACGCTGCTGGTCACGCTGCCGTAATTGTTGGTCACCACCACGGAGTAATTGCCCGCGTTGGTAATCTGCAAATTTGCCAGGTTCAAATTGGTGGCCGTTTGCCCCAAAAGATTCGTCCCGTTGAAACGCCATTGATACGCCAGCGTCGCGGTGCCGGTGGCGGTCACGCTGAAACTCGCGCTGCCGCCGATGGATGCCGCCTGGCCCGCGGGCTGGCTGGTGATCGCGGGCGGGAACACAACGTTCAAATACGCCACCGCGCTGCTGGTGACGCTGCCGGTGGAATCGGTGATGATGACCTGATAATAACCCGCATTGTTGGTGGTCACGTTTTTCAAAACCAGCGCCGGGCCGGCAAAGGCCACCTTGCGAACGCGGTTGTTGGCATAGTCCGCGATGAAAACGTTGCCGCCGGCATCCACCGCCACTCCCTTGGGCAAATTCAGGCTGGCGTTCGTGGCGGAACCGCCGTCGCCGGAATAAGCTCCCACGCCATTGCCCGCGACCGTGGAGATGATGTTGCTGCTGGCGGTCACTTCGCGAATGCGATAGTTGGCGTAATCCGCAATATAGTAATTGCCAAAGGCATCGAATGCGACGCCGGACGGACTGGTCAAGCTGGCGTTCGTCGCCACGCCGCCGTCACCGGAAAAGGCATAATAACCATTTCCCGCCACCGTCGTGATGATGCCGTTGGTGCCGACTTTGCGGATGCGACTATTTCCGTTGTCGGAGATAAAAAGATTTCCGATGCCATCCACCGTCACGCCGCCGGCATATAAACTCGCGGCGGTCGCCGCGGCGTTGTCACCACCATAACCGCCCGAACCGTCGCCCGCCACGGTGGTGATGATGCCGTTGGTGGCCACCTTGCGGATGCGATAGTTGAGGGAGTCAGCAATAAACAAGTTGCCGGTGGCATCCACCGCCACGCCGACCGGGTAATACAAACTCGCGTTGGTGGCCGCGCCATTGTCGCCGGAGTAACCCCCCGAACCATTGCCGGCCACGGTCGTGATGACGCCGTTGGTGCCGACTTTGCGGATGCAATGATTGAAAAAATCCGCAATGAACAGGTTGCCGGCGGCGTCCACGGCCACGCCGCGCGGACCGGACAAGCTCGCGTTCGTGGCGGCGGCCCCGTCGCCAGAGTAAGCGGCCGTGCCATTGCCGGCCACGGTCGTGATGACGCCGTTGGTGCCGACTTTGCGGACACGGTTATTGGCAGAATCTGCGATGAAAAGATTGCTGACGGCATCCACCGCGACGCCGGAAGGACTGGCGAGCGTGGCATTGGTGGCGGCGGCTCCGTCGCCGGAATAATTATTGGTTCCACTTCCCGCCACGGTCGTGATGATGCTGTTCGGCAGATTGTTGCTGTTGAACAGCCACTGGTAAGTGAACGGGCCGGTGCCCGAGACCGCCACGGTGAACGTCGCCGTGCCGCCCGACAACACCGTCAGGTTGGTCGGCTGCAAAGTGATGACCGGCTGCGCACGGACAATGGCTGCCGCCGAAAAAATCATCTGCACCGCCAGCACCAGCGAGATTTTGCGTGGATTTAACATGGTAATTGTTCGCCGCATAAAATTAAAATCAATCATCCGACAATACTTCATTTTTTTGGAAGCACAAAAATTATCCGTTGAGCCGACCGGACATGGCAAGCTCAATTTTTTCCGGGTTCTTTTTTCCGGGTTCATTTCACGCGTTGGACCGGCAGGGTAATTTGGCATTGATTTGTTCCACCTGCCGCCGGTGGACTTCGAGCGCGCCGTCCGTCCACACGACAAATTGCGACCGCGCGATTTTTTCCGCGACGGGCAGTTGCGCGGCGGTGCGCTGCCGGGCCTGTGCCGGCGTCCAGCCGCGGGCCAGCAGCCGCCGTTGTTGCTCCGCCGGCGAACAGGCCACGCAAATGATCCTGTCAAAATGGTCTTCCGCCTGCGTCTCGAACAGGAGCGGGATGACGACGACGGCCAGCGGATGATTTTCCCGCCGCCAGGTTTCAACCCGGGCGAGCCAGCCGGCGCGGATGCGCGGGTGGAGAATTTCCTCGAGCCGCCGCCGCAACGTGTCATCGCCAAAAACAATCCGCGCGAGTTCGTCGCGCCGGAGCCGGCCGTCGGCGGACACGATGCCGCCGCCAAAAACTTTTTGGATTTCCGCCAGCGCCGGCCGGCCGGGCTGGACGAGTTCGCGGGCGAGTTCATCGGTGTCAATAATGCGCGCGCCAAGTTCATAAAAAAACCCGGCGGCGGCGGATTTGCCCATCCCCACGCCGCCGGTTAAACCGCAGACTTTCATGGGCGCAAACAATTTTACGGCGACGGTTGCACGGGTAGCACGCGATAAAACCGGGTCGGATAGTTTGACGCTTTCATGTCGGTATAGTTGTTGGGCGCGGTGCTGGTAATGACGTTGACCCAGTTCACCATATTGGTGGAAGCCTGAATGACATAGGACTGTGACGGGGTTGGGTTCAAAATCGTCAGGACGAACGCGCCGCTGGAGCGGACATAGTTACCAGAAAGTTGCGGGATGGCGACTGAACCGCCGCCCACGGCAACGCCCACGCCGGTGGAATTGTTATCCGGGTTGGGATCGTTACCGGACGTGGAAACCACGGCTATATTGGTGAGGGTGCCAGAGGTGCTGGCTTGAAACGTCAGCGTCAGTTGCGAACCGGCGTTCGTGGCCAGTGTGCCAATGCTCCATTGCAGCACGGACGAGCTGCTGCTGACGGAACCGAGGGTGAAATTGGTTCCAACGAGCGTCACGCCGGAAGGCAAGGAGTCCAGCACGGTGATGTTGGTGGCTGCGGAGGGTCCGTAATTCGTGACCTGAAGTGAAATGACAACATTGCTGCCCACGGTGATGCTGCTGGCAGATGCCGCCATGGTCAACTCAAGGTCGGAGTAATAACCCACCGGGTTGGCGCTGGTCAGCGTGATTGACCAGCCGTTGTAGTTGGTGCCCGTTTCGAGCGCGGCATCATCTATGACGAACAAATACCAGGAACCGTTGGGATTGCCGCCTTTCAACGCGGACAGGGTCGAGCCGTAGGGCTGGGCCGGGGCGGAAATATGAATGGGGGCGGCACCCGCGAGCGCATTGATCAGATTGGTGCCGTTGGGCGTGCCCCAGCCGGTGCAAAGATCGTAGTTGGTCACGGCATAAAACAGGTTGGGGCTGCCGCTCCAGGTGTTGTTGCCGGTGGTGATGTCATGAAAATAGTTGGTGTAGTTCGCTGATTTGGCGAGCGTGTAGATGGCCGGGTTGATGAAGCCAAGGCCATTGGTGTGTCCGGTGGAATATGCCCGCTGATTGACCAAGGCCATGTAACCCGCCCACAAAGGCGTCGCCGCGCTCGTGCCACCAAATAAGCTTTGGGCACCGCCGCCAAATACGACATAAATATTATCCGCCGTGAGCGCCACGTCGGGAACGTTTCGGAACGTGGTCGAACCCTGATTCGCCGTCATGCTGATGTTGGTCTGCCAGCTTGGGATGGCGTAAGTCGTGCTGATGCCGCCGCTGCTGCCGATGCCGTCAAGGCCATATTCCGTGCCCCAGTTCCAAACGGTTTCGGAACTCCAAGGACCATTCGTCACGGCGGTGGTCAGGGTGGTGCCGCCCACAATGGTGACGTATGGATCGTCGCAAGGCGTGAATATCGGACCGACCCACGCATCGAAATCTTGCGAGCAGTTGAAAAACGTCTGCCCCTGCGCGGCAAACTGCTGATAGATTTGTTCCGTGGTGGGGTCAATGGGATAAGACCAGGAAGCACTCAACTGTTTTACCTGGTTGCTGGCCGCCATGGCGTTCAAAATATCGTCGGTCACCTCGCCTTCAAAAACCAGGATTTTTGAGACGCCGGGCGCCATGGACATGACCATCTCAATATCCAAGGACACTTCGCCGTTGTCAAAACCCGGCCCGCCGTCATAGCCGTCCAACAAAACGGGGACGACTGGAACGTTTGGCAGGCCCGCCTGGGTTTCGTAAGCCGTGATGTCCGTCTGGAAAAAGCCGGAGTCAAACTGTAGCAAGCCCACCGTCTGTCCCGCGCCAGTCAAGGCGGTGCCCGGAACATAGGCGTTCCTAAAATCACTGCCCATGTAGCCGCCAAAAAACCCTGATCCCAATCCGATCGCCGGCGTTGCGTGGGACGCCGGCTTTTGGCGCGCGCCTGAACGCGGCAAGGCATAATTGTCCAATCCGCTCACATGCAGCACCGGTACATTTGCGCTGACCGACGGCTCGGTGTCCGGGGCGAAGAACTGGCGTTTTTCCGTCGGGTGCTGATACGTCCGCAACTGCACATGAAATGTTTTTTCGATGTCAGAAACATTTCCGCTCACGTCCACCAACATGCGGTTGCCGTGCGTCCTGGTCACCGTCAATCCGTTCGTCTTCGCAAAATCAACGACCTTCTGGTAGTCCTCCACGCTCGGCCCGAATTGCGCCGTAAATTCCGCCGGCGACAAAAAGTGGCGGTAATTCGGGCTGGACGGATCATAAATGTCCTGCAGCAAATTGGTCAGCGCCTCCTGGTTCCGCAACGGCAGCCCGATGGCCAGGTTGAGCGTGTTCGCCGCCGGCAACCGCCCGCCCGCCTGCAAGTGTGCAACCACCGCCGGCACATGCCCAGACAGTGTTTTGAGGGCCGGTTCCGCCGCCGCGCCGTTCACGATCGCGGCGCTGAAAAACGCCGCGCCTACGCCAATCGTTAAAAAACTAATTATTTTCATAACCGGTCAGGGAAAAGAGGGCACGGGCAGATAAGCCGTCGGTTTATACAGGCCATTGGTGATGGTGGTGGATTGCGGCAGCGAATTGGTGGCCGAATCGGCAAACTGCAACGTGACGTGGACAATGGCGTTGATGCCGCCGGCATGGGACATGAACAGCACGTTTTTCTGGTTGGGCGCCACCAGCAGCATGTTGACGTCCGAGGCCGACTGATGTGACAGGTTCGTCACGGTGACGCTCGCGTTGAACAGCGAACCGCCCACGCCGCCCACGCTGATGATGGACGGATACGGCGTGGCATAGGTGACGTCGTTGATGATGATGCGATTGGTGTTCGCGTAGCTGTTGGTCCACTCGCCCAGCGTGTAGGCCACGACCGCGCTGCCGATCGGCTTGACGCCGTCCTGCAACTGGAAGGTCGCGTTGATCTGCTGGCCGTTGGTGCCCAGCGCGGTGAACTGGAACGGACGGAAGAGCGAATGCCGGCCATAGGCAAGCGGTCCGTAAGATTCGGACGCCGGGCTGACGGACGTGACGCCGTTGGTGGCCAGCAGCGTGGCGACCAGATTGGCCACGTTGGTGCCGCCCGCGTCGCGGAACGAGAACAACACCACGACCGTCTCATTCGGATCAATGATGCCGTTCGGCGCACCGGCTCCCGTTTCCGAGATCAGCGCCGAACCCGCCGGAATCACATAGCTGCCGCTGGTGTCATGGATGGTCAGCAAACTGGCGCTCGGCGGCACCAGCGACGCGCCGACCGGGTTGGAGAGCAGCAGCAAAACCGTTTCGTCCGGCTGAACCGCCGTGGTGTTGATCACCTGCACGGTGAACGACTGGCTGGTCACGCCGTTGGTGAAGGTGACCGTTCCGTTGGTGGAGAAATAATTCACGCCGGCCAGCGCCGTGCCGTTGGTCGCCAGGAAATTCACCGACACCGTGCTGTTGGTGTAGCCGGTGCGGATGACGTTGATGGTCGCCGCAATGCCATTCTTGTTGATGGAATAGTTCGCATTGTCGAAACTCAGGCCAGAGTTGCTGTCAATGATCGTCACCGTCGCCACGCTCGGCGACACCAGCTGCCCCGGGGCGGTCGGGCTTGAGAGCGTCACGCCGAACGTAAGGTTGCCCGTCAGCAAGGTGTTGTTGATGATCGGCACGGTGAAGGTGTTGGTGGTGACGCCGTTGGTGAACGTCAACGTGCCGCTCGTGCCGAGGTAGTTAATCCCGTTGGTGGCCGTGCCGTCCGCGGTGGCATAATTGACCGACACCGGCTCGGCGTTCGGATTGCTGCACACCACGGTAATCACCTCCGTGCCGGCATTCTTCAACACGGTGAAATTGTTGGTGGCGAAACTCAAGCCCGCATCCACGTCCTCCACCACGACGGTCGTGTTGCTGGGCGACAGCAATTGCGACCCGGTGCCGGGATTGAACAGATTGACGCCGAACGTCAAATTGCCCGTCACCAGCGGATCGTCAATCAAAGGAACCGTGATGGCCCGCAAAGTTTCGCCATTGGTGAAGGTCAGGATGCCGCTGACCGGCGTGTAATTCACCCCCACCTGCGCCGTCCCGTTGTTGGTCGTGCTGTAGCTGACCTGCACCGTGGTGCCGAGATTGCCCGAGCGGATGACGTTGACGCCGATTGAACCGCTGTTTTCCAATGCCGCGTTGGTCACGGCGGCAAAGGCAAAGCCCGCCACCGCATCATAAATGGTCAGAACGGCGTTTGAAGGATAGGTCAAGAGCGCGCCGACCGGATTGGTCAGGGCGAGCAGCACGGTCTTGGGCGGCTGCACGCCGAGCTGGTTGATCACCGTCACCGTGAACGTCGCGTTGGTCACGCCGTTCGTCAGCACCAGGGTTCCGCTCGTCCCGACATAATCAATTCCATTGGTTCCCGTGCCGTCCGCCGTCGTGTAGCCCACCGACACCACGCTGTTGGTGTAGCCCGTCCGATAAACCGTGATGGTCGCCTGCCCGTTGGTCTTGATCGTCGAGTAGGCCGGGCTGGAGAAGCTGAGGCCCGGATTGCTGTCAATGATCGTCACCGTCAGCACGCTCGGCGGCGTCAGGATTCCGAACAACGACGCGTTGGTCAGCGCCACGGTGAACGTCGTGTTGCCCTCCAGCAAATTGTTGTTGATGATCGGCACGACGAACGTGTTGGTCGTGATGCCATTCGTGAACACGAGCGTTCCGTTGGTTCCGACATAATCAATGCCGTTGGTCGCCGTCCCGTCCGCCGTAAAGTAATCCACCGTCACCGGCTCCACGCGCGGGTTGCTGCAAACCACCGTGATCACCGCGTTCGTTCCGTTTTTCAACACGCTCAACGTGGCGTTCGTAAAGCTCAGGCCCGTGTTCGCGTCCTGCTCAATGACCGTGGCCACGGTCGGCGCGATCAATTCCGCCGGACTGCTCGGACTCGACAGGCCCACGGTGAACTGCAAATCACCCGTCAACGCCGGATCGTAGATCAGCGGCACCACAATGTTTGTGGAGGTCTGGCCGTTGGTGAACGTCAGTGTCCCGCTCGTGACCGTATAATTCACCCCCGCCACGGCGGTTCCGTTCGTCGTCGCGTAATTCACCGTCACCGTGCCGTTCGTGTTGTTCAACCGCAGGACGGTCAGCGCCACATAACCCGCGTTCTCCGGCACGCTGTTCGTCGCCACGGCAAACGCCAGCACCGTGTTCGTGTCGTTCAAAATCGTCAGCGTCGCGTTCGTCGGCGCCGTCAGCACGCCGTTCGTCGGGTTCGACAGACTCAACAACACCGTCTTGGGCGGCTGCACGCCCAGTTGATTGATCAGCGTCACCGTGAACGTCGCGTTCGTCACCCCGTTCGTGAACACCAGCGTCCCGCTCGTGCCCACATAGTCCGAGCCGTTCGTCCCCGTCCCGTCCGCCGTCGCATAATTCACCGTCATCACGCTGTTCGTGTAACCCGTCCGGTAGACCGTGATCAGCGCCTGCAAATCCGTCTTGATGGCCGTGTAGGCCGGACTGGAGAAGCTCACGCCCGGATTGCTGTCAAGGATCGTCACCGTCTGCACGCTCGGCGAACCCAGTGCGGCGGGTGCCGTCGCGTTGGTCAGCGTCACCGTGAACGTCGTGCTGCCTTCCAGCAAATTATTGTTGATCAGCGCCACGTTAAATGTATTCGTCGAGATGCCGTTGGTGAACACCAGCACCCCGTTCGTCGCCACATAATCCACGCCATTGGTCGCCGTCCCGTCGGTCGTGTAATACCCGACCGTCACCGGCTCCACGCGCGGGTTGCTGCACACCACCGTGATCACCGCGTTCGTCCCGTTCTTCAACACGCTCATCGTCGCGTTCGTGAAGCTCAAACCGGCGTTTGCGTCCTGCTCAATCACCGTCGCCACGCTCGGCGCGATCAATTGCGCCGGGCTGCTCGGACTCGACAGCCCCACCGTGAATTTCAAATCACCCGTCACCAGCGGATTGTAGATCAGCGGCACGATGATGTTTGTGGAGGTCTGGCCGTTCGTGAACGTAATCGTCCCGCTCTCGGCCGTGTAATTCGTGCCGGCCGTCGCCGTCCCGTCCGCCGTCGCGTAGTTCACCGTCACCACGCCATTCGTGTTGTTCAACCGCAACACCGTCAGCGCCGCAAAGCCCGAATTCTCCGGCACGCTGTTCGTCGCCAGGGCAAACGTCAGCACCGTGTTCGTGCTGTTCAAAATCGTCAGCGTCGCGTTCGTCGGCGACGCGAGCACCCCGTTCGTCGGGTTCGACAAACTCAACAGCACCGTCTTGGGCGGCTGCACGCCCAGCTGGTTCACTACCCCGACCGTGAAGGTCAGGTTCGTCACGCCGTTCGTGAAGACCAGCGTCCCGCTCGTCCCCACATAATCCACCCCGTTCGTCGCCGTCCCGTCCGCCGTCGCATAATTCACCGTCATCACGCTGTTCGTGTAGCCCGTCCGGTAGACCGTGATCAGCGTCTGCAAGACCGTCTTCACCACCGTGTAGGCCGAACTGGAGAAGCTCACGCCCGGATTGCTGTCAAGGATCGTCACCGTCTGGACCGTCGGCGAAGTCAGTTTGCCGGGCGCTGTCGCGTTGGTCAGCGTCACCGTGAACGTCGTGCTGCCTTCCAGCAAATTATTGTTGATCAGCGCCACGTTAAATGTATTCGTCGAGATGCCGTTGGTGAACACCAGCACCCCGTTCGTCGCCACATAATCCACGCCATTGGTCGCCGTCCCGTCGGTCGTGTAATACCCGACCGTCACCGGCTCCACGCGCGGGTTGCTGCACACCACCGTGATCACCGCGTTCGTCCCGTTCTTCAACACGCTCATCGTCGCGTTCGTGAAGCTCAAACCCGCGTCCGCGTCCTGCTCGTCCACCACGGTCGTGCTGGGGAGGGACAGGAAGGCGCCGCTGCTGGGACTGGACAGCTTCGCGGTGAATAGCAAGTCACCCGTCACCTGCGGGTTGTAAATCAGCGGCACGATGATGGTCTGCGCGAACTGGCCGTTGGTGAAGGTCAGCGTCCCGCTCTCCGGGATATAGTTTGCGTTGGCCACCGCCGTCCCATCCGCCGTGGTGTAATTGACCGAGGCAGTCGTGTTGGTGTTGTTGCGCAACACCGTCAGCCCCGCAAAGCCGGAGTTTTCGGGCGCGTTGTTGGTCGCCGCCGCAAAATAGAACACGGTGTTGGTGTTCACGATGGTGACGGTGGCGTTGGTCGGGCTGATCAGCGTCGCGCCGCCGGTGGGACTGGACAGGACGACCGACAGGTTCACGTCCGGCTGCGCCCCCGCGTTGTAAATCAGCGGCACGGTGAAGGTCTTGTTGGTGTCGCCGTCATTGAAGGTGACGGTGCCGCTCACGGTCTGGTAATGGATTCCCGCCACGGCGGTTCCCGGCACGGTGTTGTAGGCCGCCGAGACCGAGCCGGAAGTTCCGTTCGTGCGGACGACGGTGATGGTGGCGGTGCCGTCGCTCGACTTGACCACATAGTTCGTCGCCGAGAACGAAAGCTGGCCGGGAGCCTGCACCGTGTCAATGATGGTCAGAATGGAGTTCGACGGGGCAATCAGCAAGGAGCCGGCCACGTTGGTCAGCACCAGGGCGACCGTCCGGTTTCCTTCCGGCAAATCATTGTTGATGACCGGAATCTGGATGAGCTTGTCCGTGTCGCCCGGATTGAACGTGATGGTTCCGTTGGTCGGGTAGTAATCCGTGCCAATGACCGCCGAGCCGTTGGTGGCCGTGAAATAGTCCACCGTGCAGGTGCCGTTGGTCGTGCCCAGGCGGGTGACATCCGCCAGGCCGAAGCCCGTCAGGATGTTCTTGGCCACGGAGAAATTCGCCGAGGCGAAACTGACGGCATTGTCGTCGTTGACAATCGTGAGGACCGCCGTGGCCTGATCGCCCAGGCCCGCTGGCGGCGTGGCGTTGGTGAGCGCCAGATTGACCGTCAGGTTCGGGGTGATGTTGGAATCGTCCATCACGGGGATGGGAACAATTTTAAGAACTTCGCCGGCCGGATAATCCAGATTGACGTTGACGTTGCTGTAGTTGACCCCGGCGACCGCCGTTCCGGCGTGGGTCGCAAAGTTGACGAAGACATCGCCGGTTCCGTCCGCATTGGTGCCGCTGGTGCCGCCCGTCCGGCGGATGCCGATCAGCGCCTGCACGCCGTTTTCATCCACCTGATAACCCGCCGAGGTGAATTCAAACAGGCCGGAACCGGTTTGCGAGCCGCCGTAAATGCGCGCGACGTGACCGGCGGTCTGGTCGTTGTATTGCGTGAAGCTGCCGCCAATCACCAGGAATTGATCCGCCGGCTGGACGACCACCGCGTTGACCGCGCCGTTGGCGCCGTCGCCAAAATTGATGGTCGGATCCACCGTGCCGTCAGGGTTCAGGCGGGTGATCCGGTTGCGGGTGACGCCGCTGGCCAGGGTGAACTGGCCGGCCACGACAATCCGGTTGTCGGCCTGCACCACAATCGCATTGACGGTGCCGTTCGCACCCGCCCCAAGTCCGGTGGTGAAAGTGGCATCCAGCGAGCCGTCGGCATTCAAGCGGGCAAGATGGTTCAAAGCCACGCCGTCAACATTGGTAAAATCACCGCCGATGAGGATGCGGCCATCGCTTTGCAGAGCCACCGCCCGGACCGTGCCGCTGGCATTCAAGGCCGTGTCAAAGTTCGCATCAATGGAACCGTCCGCGTTCAGGCGCGCGATGCCGCCCACGGCAAAACTGTTTATGTTGGTGAACGCGCCGCCGATGAGCAGCTTGCCTGCGAACGGCGAGTTGGTCGGATAAACGGCCACCGCATAAACCTGCGCGTTCGGGCCGGTGCCGGTGCTGAACGCCGTGTCCACCGTGCCATCGTTGTTCAACCGCGCAATGTAGGGCCGGGACACGCCGTTCATGATGCTGAACGCGCCGCCGGCATAGACCTTCCGTGAACCGCCGCTGAAAGTTTCGGCCAGGGCATAGATCGTGTTGTCGGCACCGGCGCCGGGATTGAAGCTGCTGTCCTGCGAACCGTCGCTGTTCAAACGGGCGATGCGGTTGAGAACCGTGCCATTAAAGTTGGTGAAGGCGCCGCCGATTAAAATCTGGTCGTCGGTCTGATCCACCACGGCATACACCGCGGCGTTGGCACCGGCGAGGCCGTAGAGGAAGCCGGACCGGTCGAGCGAACCGTCGGTGTTCAAACGGGCGAGATTGTTTTCCGGCACACCGTTGACGGTGGTGAAGTCGCCGCCCGCGAGAATCTGGCCGTCCGATTGCAGCGCCAGCGCGAACACGTCCGCATTCATGCCCGCGCCCGCGTTGAAGGTCGAGTCGGACTGGCCCGGCGGACGGTTGAAGGACTCGGCGTCCACGATGTTCACATTCGCGTTCGCGGGCGAACCGAGCGTGGCACCCGCGCTCAAATTCGACAGGCTCACCTGGAAGAAGAAGCTGGCGGGCGGCGGGTTCGTCTTCCCGTCGTCCAAAATCCTGACGTTGACGCTGGCGGCAATCTGGCCCGGAACAAAAGTCAGGATGCCGTTGGTGGCGACATAATTGGTCGCGGCATGGGCCGTCACATCCGCCGTGGCAAAGTTGACCGTGACCGTGCCGTTGGTGGTGCCGGTGCGAATCACCGTCACCGTGGAGTAACCGCCGTCCTCATTCACAACGTAACTGGGCGCGCTAAATTGCAGCGTGCCGTAGCTGTTGTCGTTGACGATGGTCACCGTGGCATTGGTGGTCGCACCCAGCAACGCCGCCACGCCCACGCCGTTGAGCTGCGGATTGGACAGCGCGACGCCAAACTGCCTGTTCGAGCCGATCGCATGGTTGTTGACCAGCGGAATGGTGACGGTGCGGGGCGAAACGTCGCCGTCGTTCCATTGCAGCGTATTGGTCGTGCCGATATAATCCGTGCCGTTTATGGCCGTGCCATTGGCCGTCGCCAACTGCACGGTCAGGGTGCCCTTGCCGCCCACCGTGCGGGTCACGGTGACTGACACCGACCCGGCGCTCAAGCCGGCGAAGTAGGCGTTGGTGCTCAAATTCAGGAACCCCTGGAAGTTTGGATTGATGATGCGCAGCACCGCGTTCGTCAGGCCATACGAAGCCAGGCCGTTGAACGGCGGGTTCAGGCCGGACAGGTTGAGATTGACGTATTTTTCCACCGCGCTGTTGTAGTTGCTGCTCAAGATCGGAACATTGAACGCAATGTTCGTGTCGGTCGGCTGGAAAGTCAGCGTGCCGCTGGCCGCCGTGTAGTCGCTGCCGAGAACCGCCGTGCTGCCGTTCGTGGTGGTGGCATAGTTCAAGGAAACGTTGCCGTAACTGCCATTCGTGCGCGTCACGGTGATGGCCGCGCCCTGGCCGGTGCCGGTGTAGCTGGGCGAGGCAAAGCCAAACGTGCCGGATTGATGATGGTCGTCAATCAAGGCAAGCGGCGCGCTGGATGCGCCCAGCGCCACCCCCAGCGGAATGTTCTGGCCACCGAGGTAAAATTGGTCAACCCCAACCGGATCCGTCAATTGGAAATTCGCACTCAGGTTGTTCAAGGAATTCGTGTTTTCGATGATCGTCACCTCAACGGTTGACTGCTGCCCGCTGCCGGAGAAGAAACGGCCATAGACATCCTCGACAAAACCATTGGTTCCAAAGAAGCCGTCGCTGTGCATCCGTCCGCTGGGGTTGGTGTCCTCCCAAGCAGTCCAGTAGAGCGGTGCCAGGCCGGAGTAGGAGTAATCCACGCCGCTTTGAGCCAGTCCGGGCAGCACGGCGAAATTCGCCGAGGCCGTCCCCAGGCTTCCGTTGGTTCTAATCAGACTGACATACAGCGGAGTCTGGCTCTTGTTGATCGAGTAGTTGTTGTAGAGCAGCCCGATGTTACCAGGCCCCGGCGTCGCCCCGCCGATCAGCCGGGCAAAGTTGCTGCGGTTGCGGATGCCGCTGCGGGTCTTTTGCGTCTGGGAAACGTAACTCTCGGCGATGAGGACATCGTTGGTGTCAATGCTCTCCGGGCGGACATCCACGTCATCGGACTGTCCGCCACCCACGCGCTCAAAGCTGCCGCCGATCATGACATTGCCATCGCTTTGGATGCCCGACGCCAGCACCGTTCCAATCGGATCGCCATAACGCTCGCGCGGCAGGCCGGCAAACTCGTTGTAAGCCGTGTCCATGAACGTGGTGTCCACCGTGCCGTCGGCGTTCAAGCGGGTGAAGCCCAGCCGGTGCGTGCCGTTGAAGGCGGTGAACGCGCCACCAACGTAAATGGTGAAATTAGTCTGAACCACCGCGCCGGAATTGGTCGTTGACAACACCGGGCTGGTTTGAACCGTGAAATTGTAAACCGGGCCGTCAGCGCCGGTGCCGCTGTAGAAATTGGGATCCAGAAAACCGCCGGGGCTGAGCCGGGCAAGGTTGTTCTTGCTCGTGCCGTTCATCTCGGAAAATTCGCCGCCGACCAGGACATTTCCATCCGGTTGCACCGCCAGGGCAAAGACCGGCGCGTTGGCGCCCGAACCCGGGTCAAACGACGGATCAAACGTGCCGTTGGCAAACAGGCGGGCGATGTGATCCTGCCCGGAAATTCCCCCGGCCGACGTGAAGTCGCCGCCGACGATCACATTGCCGCCGCCTGCAGTCACGGTCACGCTGGCGGTGTAGTCCCAGACGAAGCCGGGAATGACGTTGCCCTGATTCATTACGATGGTGACGATGTTGGTATACAGGCCATTGGTGGGGCCGAAGGGGATGGCGTTGGTGATGTAGATGCTGTTGCCGTTTGTGTCCAGGGTATTGGTCAGGCCGGTGTCAAAAATCAACACCCCGTTGGTGCCGCCGTAAAACACCCGCATGTCATTAGTCCCCGCGTAAAAATTATAGCCCACCGTGAGCGTTCCGGACAGCGCCCCCACGCTGATGTAATTATCATCCTCCGGATTGGCCCCGGCGGCGTTGCGGGCGATGTTCTGGGTGAGGGTGACGGTGGGTTCAGCAATGGCGTTGACCGGCCCGTTCAAAACCGTGCCCGGATCAAACGTCGTGTCCAGCGAGCCGTCGGCATTGAGCCGGGCGAGGTAATGGCGCGGAGTTCCATTGTAGGAGGTGAAATTGCCGCCGACCAGCGCCTTGCCGTTGATCTCCTCCACGACCGTGTTGACCGTCCCGTTGAACCCAAGGCCGGGATTGAAACTGTTGTCGAGCGCGCCATTGGTGTTCACGAGCGCGATGCCGTTGCGCAGCGAGCCGTTGTAGGAGGAGAAATTGCCGCCGATCAGCACTTCGTTGTACGGCGTCAACGCGACGCTGCTGATGAAGTCATTCGCGCCGGAGCCGGGGTTGAACGAGGTGTCGAGCCCGCCGTTGAAATTGGCGCGGGCGATGCAATTTCTGGAGGACAAATCGTAGGAGAAGAAATCACCGACCAGAATGGTCTTGTTGTCCGGCTGGACGGCCACGCCAAAGACTTCGCCGTCCGTGCCGGGATGGCTCATCTGCGGTGGCACGGTGGGAACCGGCCCCGCCAGGTTGTAACTGAAATCGGTATTATGGAATTCGTCCACCGACCCGGCCGGCGGATGATTGTCGTCCGTCAGAATGGTGACGGTGGTCTGGTCCACCATGCCGGCGGGAATCGGATTCCCATTTTTATCCTCCTCATAAATGTTAACTTGGAAATCCTCGTTGAACTGTTGGAGGCCGTTGTCGTAAATGGTGAAGGTGATCGGATGCGGGTTAAACGCGCCGTTGCCTGAGGGGAACGTAAAGCTGCCGCTGTAAGCACCGCCGGTGAACTGGAAATCTGGAACCAATCCCTCAATGTCGCCGCTGTTAGCCGGGTCGGGCGTGGCATAGTCGGATCCCGGCTGGAGCGGAAACTGGCCGTTTCTCAAGTCGCTGCCGGTCTTGTCGAGATAGAAGTTGTTCACCCGCCAATAAATGGTCGGCGAGGCGGAATCGTTGGTCCCCATGCGGTTGACATAGACGGTGATGGGCGTCCCGCCCCAATAATTCGCGATGTCGCGGGTGACCCGATAATGCGCCTTCTGAAAATTATACACCCCGTTGGTAGGTTGCAGGTTCCACACCACGTTGGTGGTGACATTGGTCACCTGGTTGACCAGGTCAATGTTGGTCACCACCAAACGGGATTGCGAGGGGCCTTTGGGATCAATGTCCGTGTCCAGAATCCGCACCAGGGTCTGGCTGAAGTTGTTGTCCAGCCTTGGCGGCTGCACGCCGGTTGATTCCGCTGCATCCAGAACCGCGTTCGTCAGAATGATCAGAAAATCCCGGTTCTGCCGGGGCTGGCTGAAGTCGTCCTGAATCGGAACGAAAATGGTCTTGCTCACCTCGGAATCATCGAACGTCAGCACGCCGCTGACCGGGGTGTAATCCAGCGAGAAAAACTGGTTCAGATTAAAATTGTTAAAATTAAACGTGGACGACGCCGGCAAATCGCCGTTGAGCAGATACCCGTTGGTGCCCATCAACATTGAATTGGTCGGGATGTCCTCCGTCGTGTAGCCCACCTGCACGCGGCCGGACGAACCGGCGGTGCGCGTCACCGTGACCAGCAGGCCCGGCACATCGAAGTTATAGCCCGAGCGACCGTTGGTCGGGTAAGTGGTGCCGTCAAAGGTTGATTCATACTGGCCGGCGTTTACCGAGCCGGTTGGACGGCGATCCTGCTCCGTTTCCGACACGCGGTAGAGCTGCATGGGAATCCCATTGGAATAAGTCAGGCCGGTTTCATCATAGTCTTCGGCGGCGAAGCGGAAAACACCCGATGGATGCAGCGCCCAGTTCAGCTTGACCAGTCCCGACGGCGGACTATAAACCGTGTTGTAAGAAAGAACCGGCACCGCCGAGGTCGCATTGCCCGACTCGGCCTCGCTCAACAACCCCTGGTAGGTTTCCACCACCACATAATACGTCTGGCCCGCCACCGCATTGAACCGCACGATGCTGGGACCGGCCGGGCTGGGGCCGGCAAACGGCTGGTAAAATTGACCCGATATCGGCAGGCAAACCGGCACGCCGTTGGACAGGCTGGTCACGCTGAAAATATTCTGGCCCGAATAATTCAACTGCGGATCCTGATAAATTCCCGCATTGATGACCACCTGGTTCAGGGTGCTGATGTTGGATCCGGTGTAGACCCCCATGTAGGTGGCCAGATTGGTGACCCCGAGAACGTCATCCACGCTGCCGATGGTGTCGAACTCCACCTCGCCACTGTTGGTCGGGGTCCAGGCAAACCAAACCAGGTTCGATCCGAAGGGCGATGCGTTGGCGGTATTGTCCGAGGTGCTGGAACCATAGTTGCCGCCGATCACAAGCGGATTGGCGAAGGTGGGCTGCGTGTTGACCGGCGCGGCATACTGCACCACCACCGTCTCGCTGCTCGGGGCAATCAACTGCGCCGGGCTGCTGGGATTTGCCAGCCCCACCGTGAACTGGAAATTCCCGGTCAGGTTGGTGTTGTTGATCAGCGGCACCGTCACGGTCTGGGAAATCACGCCGCCGGCAAAGGTCAGCGTCCCGTTCGTGCCCGTGTAATTGGTACCAGACGTCGCCGTGCCGTCCGCCGTGGCATAATTCACCGTCGCCGTGCCGTTGGTATTGTTCAACCGCAGGACGTTGAGCGTCACGGAACCGGCGCTGGCCGCAGACGTGGTCGCCGCCGCCGCAAACGTAAACGCGGCGTTGGTGTTGTTCAAAATCGTCAGCGTGGCGCCGGCGGGCGATGCCAGTTGCCCGTTGACCACATTCAACAAACTCAACTGCACGGTCTTGGGCGGCTGCGCGCCGCCCTGGTTGATCACCGTCACGCTGAAGGTCTGGTTCGTCACCCCGTTGGTGAACACCAGGGTTCCGGAGGTCGCAACATAGTCCGATCCGCTGATCGCCGTGCCATTCGCCGTCTGGTAGTTCACGGACATCACGCTGTCCGTGTAGCCGGTCCGATAGACGTTGATGGTCGCCTGCACGCCGGTGTTCGCCACGGCATAGGCCGGACTGGAGAAGCTCACCTGCGGGTTGCTGTCAATGATGGTCACCGTCTGCACGCTCGGCGCGACCAGCTGGCCGGTTCCCGTCGGGCCAAACAGGTAAACGCTGAAAGTCCGGTTGCCGGGAATGCTGTTGTTGATGATCGGAATGGTGAACGTGTTCGTCGTGAGGCCGTTGGTGAAAAACAGCGTCCCGTATCCGGGATTGAACGTGAAAATGTTGTTGGTGAAGCTGAACGTCGGCGTCCCATCCAGCCCGACATAATCAACGCCATTGCTCGCCGTCCCGTCCGCCGTCAGGTAATTCACCGTGATCGGTTCCACCCGTGGGTTGCTGCACACCACGCTGATGACCGCGTTCGTCGCGTTTTTCAGCACGCTGTTGGTCGCGCTGGTAAAGCTCAGGCCCGCGTCCGCATCCTGCTCGATGACCGTCGTCGCGCTCGGCGTGATCAGCAGGGTGTTGGTGGGATTGGACAGACCGACCGTGAACTGCAAATCGCCCGTGACCTGTGGATTATAAATCAACGGCACGATGATGGTCTGGGAGGTCTGGCCATTTGTGAACGTCAGCGTCCCGCCCGTGGCCGTGTAATTGGTGCCCGCGGTGGCCGTGCCGTTCGTGGTCGCATAATTCGCCGTCACCGTTCCGTTCGTGTTGTTCAAGCGCAACACGGTCAGCGCCGCGAAGCCCGCGTTCTCCGCCACGCTGTTCGTCGCGAACGCAAACGCCAGCACCGTGTTCGTGCTGTTCAAAATCGTCAGCAGGGCGTTTGTCGGCGAGGTCAGCACGGCGTTCGTCGGGTTCAGCAAGCTCAACTGCACCGTGCGCGGCGGCTGCACGCCGACGTGGTTGACCACCGGCACCGTGAAGGTCAGGTTCGTCACCCCGTTCGTGAACACCAGCACGCCGTTCGTCGCGACATAGTCCGACCCGGCGGCCGCGGTTCCATCCGCCGTGGCAAAATTCACCGACATCACGCTGTCGGTGTAGCCGGTTCGATAGACGTTAATCAACGCCTGCACGCCCGTCTTCACGACCGTGTAGGCCGGGCTGGAGAAGCTCACGCCCGGATTGCTGTCCAGAATCGTCACCGTCTCCACGCTGGGCGGAAACAATTGTCCGGGATAGGTCGCGTTCGTCAAGGCCACGCTGAAAGTCCGGGTGCCTTCCAGCAGGCTGTTGTCGAGGATGGGAACCGTGATGTAATTGGTGGTGGTGCCGTTGGCAAACAGCAGCGTCCCGCTGGCCGCCGTGTAATCAATGCCGTTGGTCGCCGACCCGTCCGCCGTGAAATAGTCCACCGAGACCGGCTCGACCCGCGGATTGCTGCCGACCACCGCCAGCACCGCGTTGGTTCCACTCTTCAAAACGGTCAGCGTGGGCGCGATGAAATTAAACCCGGCATCGGCGTCCTGCACGATCACGGTCGTCGTGCTGGGCGCGATCAACCGCGCGCCGGTGGGATTGGAAAGCTGCACGTTGAACTGCAAATCGCCGGTCACATGCGAATCATCAATCAGCGGCACCGTAATCGTCTGCGAGGTCTGGCCATTCGTGAACGTCAGCGTCCCGAACACCGGCAGATAATTCACCCCGCCAATGGCCGTTCCATCGGCACTCGAATAGTTGACCGTCACCGTCCCGGCCGAATTGTTCAACCGCAACACGTTCAACGTCACAAAGGCGCCGTTCTCCGCCACCGTGTTCGTCGCCTGTTGAAACACGATGACCGTGTTGGTGTTCAAAATCGTCACCGTCGCGCTGGCCGGCGCAACCAGCGTCGCGCCGCCCGTGGGGTTGGACAAGACCACCGACACCGTGACCGGCCCCTGGGCCAGGCCGTTGTTGATGAGCGGGACGGCAATGACCTGGTTGGTGACGCCATCGCCAAAAGTCACCGTGCCGTTGGTCGGAACATAATCAACGCCCGGCACCGCCGTGCCACCCGCCGTCGCATAGCTGGCCGAAACGGTTCCGGAAAAACCATTGGTGCGCACGACCGTGAGATAGGCATTGATGTCCGTCGCGTGGTAGGCGTAATTGTTGGTGGCGAAACTCAAGTCGCCGGGCGCGAACACCGTGTCAATGATCGTCAGGGTCGCGTTCGACGGACTGTATAACAGCGATCCGACCGCGTTGCTCAATTGCAGGGTCACCGTCTGATTACCCTCCGGAATCCCGTTGTTGTTGATCGGAATCGTCAGCGCGATGTTGGTGACCCCCGGATTGAACGTGACCAGCGTGTTGGTCAGCGGCGAATAGTCCGTGCCCACCAACGCCGTGCCGTTGGTGGTGGTGTTAAAGACCACCGTGGACGTGCCGTTGGTGCCGCCCAGGCGCAGAAGATTGATCGTGGCCACTCCGCTCACGACATTCTTGGCCACCTGGTAGGTCGCCGACGAAAAGAGCACCGCGCTGTCGTCATTGACAATGGTCAGAACCGCCGTGGGCTGGTTGCCGTATTGCTCGGGCGGATTGGTCGGATAAATGGCCAGATTGACGGTCAGGTTGGAGGTGATCGTCAGGTCATCCATGACCGGGATGGTGATGGTCTGAATCACTTCACCTTGCGGGAAATTCAAATTGGTCGTCATGCCGGTGTAATTCACGCCGTTCACGGCCGTGCCATTGCTGGTCGCAAAGGGCACGAAGACATTGGAACTGGTGCCGCCGGTGCGAATGACCGTGATGACCACGTTGGTGCCGTTTTCATCCACCTGATAATTTGCCGACGAGAATTGGAACGCGCCGACGCCGCCGATGGAGCCGCCAAAAATCCGTTTGATGTAATCGTGCGCCACGCCGTCGTAATGCGTGAAGCCGCCGCCGATGATGATTTTTTCGTCAGGAACATTGGTCGGGTAGCCGGCAATGGTGTCCTCCTGAATCGCGATGGCGGCCACAAAGCCGTCCGCGCCCGTCCCGAAATTGATGGTCGGATCCACGGTGCCGTCGGGATTCAGGCGGGTGATCCGGCTGCGGGTGACACCGCTGCACTGGGTGAATTGACCGCCCAAAACGATCCGCGTGTCCGTTTGCAACGCGATGCTGAGCACCGTGTCGTTCGCACCCAGGCCGGACGTGAACGAGCCGTCCACCGAGCCGTCGTTGTTCAACCGGGCAATGCGGTTGAGCGCGGTGCCGTTGACGTTGGTGAACGAACCGCCGATGAGAATCCGCCCGTCCAGTTGAATCGTGATGACATTCACCGTGCCATTCGCGCCGGTTCCGGCGTTGAAGGTGGTGTCCACGCTGCCGTCCGGGTTCAGCCGCGCAATGTGGTTCAGGCTGGTGCCGTTGACGGCGGTGAAATCGCCGCCGATGAGAATTTGCCCGGCATTCAGGGAATTGGTCGGATAAACCGCCAGCGCATAAACCGTGGCGTTCGCACCCAAACCGCCCGCATTGAAGCCCGTGTCCGGCGTGCCGTCGTCATTCAACCGGGCAACGCCGTTGAAGCCCGCCCCGTTGATGGTCGCGAATCCGCCCGCCAGCAAAATCTTCCGCTGGCCGCCCACAAAAGTTTCCGCCAGGCCATAAACCGGGTTGTCCGCGCCGGAACCAAAATTAAACAGGCTGTCCAACGAACCGTCCTGGTTAAGGCGCGCGACCCGGTTCTGCGCCACGGTGTTGAAGTTGGTGAAGAAACCGCCAACGAGGATCCGTCCGTCCGACTGCACCGCCAGCGCGCGCACGGTGGCGTCGGCTCCCCACGTGGACGAGGGCAGGGAAAACGCGGCATCCAGGCTGCCATCGGCATTCAGGCGGGCGATGCGCTGGCGCGGCACGCCGTTGGCCTGGGTGAAATCGCCGCCCACCAGCAACTGGTTGTTGGGTTGCAGCACCATCGAGAACACCGGGCCGTTGAAGCCGGCGAACGAGCTGTAGGTGTCATCATCCGAGCCGGCCGTTTCATTCACCGTCGTCGTGTCAATGATGTTCAGCACGGCGGTGCCCGGGCTGCCCAGTGAATTTGTCGGCACGGCGTTGCCCAGCACCAGGCTCAGGAACAGCGGGCCGGTCACATTGGTGTTGTTGAGGATGGGCACGGTGAAGAACTGGCTCACCTGCCCGTTGGTGAAGGTGAGCAGGTTCGTTGTGCCGAGATAATTCACGCCGTTGGTGGCCGTGCCATCGAACGTGTAATTGGTGACGGTGATGGTGCCGGCGCTGCCGCCCGTGCGCACCACCGGGATGAGCGCGAAGCCGCCGGACTTCTTCACGGAGTAAACGCCGGAACTGAACTGCACCGTCCCCGGAAAATCAACGTTGATGATGCTCAAGGTGGCGTTCGTCAGCAGGCCCAGCCCGTTGGCGTTCGTGACCGTGTTGACCGTGGCGTTATACAAGCTCAGGTTCACCGTCAGGTTCGAGGTGTAAAGGCCGTCGTGAATCAACGGAACGGCAAAGGTCTTGGTGCTCACGTCGTTGTTGTTCCAGGTGAGAATGTTGGTCGAGCCGACATAGTTCACGCCGTTGACCGCCGTGCCGTCGCTGGTGGCGATGTTCACCGTCAGCGTGCCGCTGCTGCCGCCCAGGCGGTTCACCGTGATGAGCGCCGTGCCCAGGTTTTCATTCGTGCTGTAAGTTGCCGAAGTGAAGCTCACATGTCCCGCCGTGAAGTTATTGTTGATGATCGTCAGCACGGCGTTGGTCAGGCCGAACGTCGCGCCGCCGGTCACATTGTTCAAGGTTAAATTGACCGTCTTGTCCGGCTGAACCGTCACGCCATTGATGATCGGAATGGTGAACGACTGGCTGGAGACACCTTGCGCAAATGTAAGCGTCCCGCTCACCGCCGTGTAATCCACACCGTTGGTGCCCGTGCCATCGCCGGTCGCATAGCTGATCTGAACCACGCCGTCCGTGCCGTTGGTGCGAACCACCGTGATGGTCGCGTTGGTGCCGTTTTGATTCACGGTGTAGGTTGGCGCGCTGAATCCCAGAACACCCGGCTGAATGTTGTCCTCGATGATGGTCAAAGGCGCACTCTGCTGCCAGCCCAGCGCCGCCCCCAATGGAATATACTCGCCGCCCAGCAAAAAGTTGGTGCCAGCAGGACCAGACAATGCCAGGTTGGCATTCAGGTTGCCGCTAATATTGGTATTGTTGTTTAAGGTCAGATAGACGGATGGTTCAGCGCCGGCTCCGGGCGGGGTCGGAATTGGCAGGTAGTTCGGTCCATAAACTCCTGGATTATACATCCAGCTATAATTCTGATTTACGCTCCATATGGTAGGCCAGGTCGGTTCCGTATAATTTGGCGGCAGCGAGAAATTGGTCGCGCTGGCGATGCCCGGCCCGGGTGCGGCCATGTTCGTGGAGAACATGGCGGAAATGACCCCCAAATTATTCAACACTGATGGATTATTGGTGTTGGTGGCGCTGCGAACAAGCGAGACAAACAGCGTGCCGGCGTTTTTGTCCACGGTGTAATTGTTGTAAGAAAACTGGATGTTGCCCGGCCCCGGGGTTGAGGGGCCGATCAGACGGGCGACGTTGCTGCGGGGTCGGGTGTCATCCCGGGTGAAACCGCCGCCCACGCGCAGGAAGCTGCCGCCGATGATCACATTGCCGCCCGTCACGTTGGTGGTGGTCACAAAATTGGTGGTGACCACGCTGTTGTTGGTCACCAGATTGGCCGTGTTGACCACATTGGTGAACCATTCCTGCGCGATCGCATCCACAAAGTTGCGCGTGTTCCCCTCCGGATACAGGACGGTGTTGACCGCATTGGGGTTGTGATAATGATTGATCAATCCGGCAAACTGGTTGTAGGCGGTGTCCATGAAGCTGGTATCCACGGTGCCATCCGGATACAAGCGTGTCAGGCCCACGCGCCGCGTCTGGTTGAAGGTCGTGAAGTCGCCGCCAACCAGAATGGTTCCGTCCGGCTGAAGAATGATGGCCTGAACGCTGTCGGCCACATGCGTGACCGGATTGAAGGTGCCGGTGCCGGCATGGAAACCCGTGTCCACCGTGCCGTCCGTGTTCAAACGCACGAGGCCGTTGTAACTGTCCAGATCCACATACGAAAAATCACCGCCGACCAGCAACTGTCCGTTGGGCTGCAAGGCGAGGGCATAGACCGGATCGTTGAAACCCGTCTCCGGATTGTAGGTGCCAATGCCGGGATTGAAACTTGTGTCCAGCGAGCCATCCACGTTCAGGCGCGCCACCCCGCCATAAGTCGAGCCGGAGACTGAATCAAAATCCCCGCCGACGATGACCCGGCCAATGGCATCCACCACGACCGCCCTGACCGTTCCATTCGGCCCGGCACCCGGATTGAAACTGGTGTCCAGCGAACCGTCCCCGTTCAGACGCGCCACGGCATTGATGTTGGTTCCGTTGTATGAACCGAAGCTGCCGCCGATGACGAGCTGTTCGTTTGCCTGCAGGGCAATGGACCACACCATGCCGCTCGCGCCGGTTCCGGGATTAAACGTGGTGTCCAGCGAACCGTCGCTGTTCAGGCGCGCGACGTGGTAGCGATTGACCCCGTTGAACGACGTGAAATTGCCGCCGATCAAAACCTTCCCGGCATTGGTGGACGTGGACGGATACAGCGCCAGCGCGGCGATGAAATCATTCGCCCCGCTGTTGGGCGAAGCCAGAAAGGTCGTGTCTTGATAACCGTTGTTCAGCAGCCGCACAATCCGGTTATACGGATTGGAGTCGAAGGAAATGAAACTGCCGGCAATGATGACCTTGCCATCCGTCTGCTCGGCCACGGCATACACCGTTCCGCCATTGCCGTTGACACTGCCGCCCCCGCTGCCCTGCGTGCCGGGGTAATTCAGGAACGGCGGAACGGAATCACTCGCCAAGTTCTGGTTCCACGAACGATCAGCCGCACCCGCCGGCTGCTGGCCGGGGAACTGCCCGCCCAGGTCAGTATAGGAAAAGTCATCAAACAGTATGGTCAGGTTGGCCGTGCCCACTTCACCGACGGTCGCCCCGGGCGTCCCGCCCCCGCCTGCATTATATAACTGGAGTTGCATGTCCTCGTTAAATTCCACCAGGCCATTGTTTTGAATCGGGACGGAAAATTGTTGATTGTCCCATCCCGCCGCAGGAAATGCAGGAAAAGTCAATGTGCCGGAAACAGATTGAAAGTCTGGATTGGGCTGGTTGTCCGGGTTGGCATAGTCCGACCCGGCTTGAAGTTGAAAACTGTGGAACTCGTTCGCACCGGGACCGTAGTCTATCCGGTATTGCACGGTGGCACCATTAGGTGCGTCACCGCTGCGAAGCACGGTGATTGTCGCTTGTCCGCCACCCACATCCTTGTCCACCCGCAAGGTTGACCGTTCAAAGTTGAAAATGGCGGCCCCGAGCGGATTGTTGAACGTGGTGCTCAACGCATTGACCAAAGTTGAACTGTTCACCCCCAAAGTGGGCGGCTGCAAATCTGTTGACTCCAGCGGATCCAGCCTAGGATTCGAAAGATAAACCGTGGCGATGCTGGGTATTCCCGTCACGCCATCGGGCAGAACATCCGGTCCGAGCGCCTGGTTCACCGGCAACGCTATGTCCTGGCTCATCTGAAAATCATCAAACGTCAAGGTTCCGGTGTAATTCGTGTTGATCCCATCGGACCCACTAACAACCATGTTGGTGGACACTTGCGGCAGTCCGGTGACATTCGTGAAGGTCACGGTTTCGCTGCCATCCGAGTTAAAGACCCCAAAGCTCAGTCCAATATGGACGCCAGGGGTCGGGATACTACCACCACCCGGAAGGGCAATCGTCCCGCTGCCGACATTGTTGGATAGAATCAACGGATTGTTGACGGAAAGCGTCTGCAAGGCATTGGTGGTGCCCGACAGGAAGACGGACTTCAGCACGTTGGACGGCGAATACGTCCCCGAGTTCGTGTAAGTGATGTAGCCATTGCCGTAAATGACGATGTTGGTATAATAATAGTTCGAGAAAACCTCGGCCCCTCCCGGATAGTAGTAATAGGCAAAGGTCACATTTGATCCAAAATAACTCGTCACCGTGTTGGTATAAAATCCGCCAGAATTAACCAGGGTGTTATTGCTCGGGTCCAAAAATGTATCGGATGGGTTTGGCGGGATGACATTGGTGACCGAATTAGTCACCTGATAGCTGAAAAAGTTGGTCGAGAAAATTCTGGCCGGGCTGGGAACCAGGTTTGTGGAGCCAATGACAAAATTTGTGGCCGGAAACACTGGCGGGGGACCAACAATGGCCCCGCTGCTTGAGGAAATAACTGAATTGGTGAAAGTATTAGTCGTATCAACCGTGAACCAATAAGTGAAATTAGTGTCGGCACCGGTCACAGAATATTGCAAATATCCCCCGTCATTAACGTCATAAAAACCATAAAGATTTGTGGTGATGGTGAAGGTTTGAATGTAATTGGTGGTGGACGCCAGTCCATTGGTGCCGATATAGAGCACGGTTATATTTGTTGAATAGTTGTTCGTGATAAAAGTGTTGGTGTAAGTCATGCCTGGCACCGAATAACCTGACACCGAGTAGTCCACTTTGACCCGTCCGCTGGCGTTGCCCGTGCGAGTCACAGTAAGACGTGCGCCGAGAAAGGCCGAAACCGTGCCTCCGTCACCGGCGTTTGGACCGGTGGAGTCGGTTTCGCTGACCGCATAGGACCCCAAAGTGAATCCGAGCGTTCCGGGGGAGTTGGTCGCCGTGGTTGAGAAGCTCCAATCAAGATTAAAATTGCCTTCATCCAGCGGAGGCGCCCCCGCATTCCCATTCACGGAAATGAAATAGGTGGTGGCCAGCGTTACGGGAAAACTGACCCGGCTGCTCGTTGAATTGGTGGTGTAATTGTCATTGGCGGCGACCGGAACCAGACCGCAAACTCCGCCCACGTTCGTCGTATAAACCGCCAGCACCGTGTCGAAACGGCTGCCAATCGTGTCAACGGTGAGGGTTCCGTAGGCGGGAGCCGTCCAGCTATACCATACGGATTTATCCACGTTGGTCAAATCACCAAAAACTATGTTGGTCGGTTCGCACGGAAGCTCCAAGGTCGCACCGCTGTTATTGCCGTTGGTTGTTCCCAAAACCCCCCATATGGCAATGGCGTTGGTAAAATTGTCATTGAGCGGCATGTTCCAGTTCAGCACAAAGCTGCCGGCGTCATAAGGGGCGGCGCCCGCATTGCCGTTCACGGAAACGTAGTAGGTCCTGCCCGCCACCGCCTTAAAGGTCAACTGGCTGTTCGTCTGAATCACGCCCAATGAATTGGTATAATTGTCGTCCGCCGCAATCTGGGCCAGGTTTGTATCACAGAGTCCGTTGGTGGAACCGGCGGGAATGGTATAAGCCACCAGCACCGTGTCCATACTGCTGCCAATCGTGTCAAATTCCACGGCTCCGCTGGACGGGGCCGTCCATTTATACCAGACGGAGTTGTCCACGTTGGTCAAGTCATCAAATAAAATGGTGGTCGGTTCGCAGGCCTCCGGAGTCGCGCCGTTATTGATGCCGTTGGTGGTTCCCGAATAACCGCCGATGGCGGCGGCATTGGTAAAGTTGTCATTGGCCGGCTGCGCCCCGGCCAGGCCGGCCAGCGTTGCGAACAGCAGCATCGCGACCAGTTTCAGCCAGACCGGACTTCTGCCGGGGCTTTGGCCCTTCGAGCCGATGAATCTTTTATTATTCTCTTTCACAACATTTCTCCGTTGAGCCTGATGAAGCATCGCTTCTCAAGACATTTGCAAACACACTTGCCGGCCTCAATCAATAACCCGGCGGAAAATATAACGCATTGTTCGGAACCACCTGCACCTGATAAAACCTCACTCCCGTCGGGCTGAACGCATCCAACAGCGTCAGGTTGGTCGGCGAGATGCTGCCGGTCGGGCTGACAAAATTGGTCAGCGGCTGCCAGGTGGACAGCAATAAATTGGTGCGATAGGAAACATAATTGGTCGCCCCCGGAATGGAATACCACGAGACCTTGATTTTCTTGGGCGGTACGTTGGTCACCGTAACGGCGGGCTTGACCTGGCTGCTGACAAAAAACGGCGTCGGGTCAGTGCTGTTGGGAACACCGTCGCCGTCGGAATCCACGTTGTTGGCCCCGGCCAGCGCGGCATTGACGACGTTGGTGGTGCCATTGGGATAAACGATGTTGGTCGAACTGAAACGTCCGGCATAAGTGGCCACCCAGCGCAAATGATTGTTGTCCCCGTGATCCAGTTTGATGGCGGCGGACTGGCCGCTGATGATTGCCTGCGCATAATAAATCACCAGGTTGGTGTTGAAGACCAGGTTGGTGGGATTTAATGCATTATTGGCGGCATTGGCATTGGTGGCAAAATCACGCAGCTCCAGACAGTCCACATAAATGGCGTTGCTGACGCCGGTGCCGCTGAAACCAAAATAGGCCCTGGGCGTTTGGGCCAGGGAATCCAGGCACAGCCAGCCGATGGCGGCGTTGTTGGTGAAACCGGAATTGGACTGGCCATAATCCTTGCCCGACCAGACGTTGGTGACGGCCGTGCCGCTGGGGGCGATGTTGGTGATGATCGTGTCCAGCAAATCGCCGGTAGCGGGCTTGATGGGCAGAACCAATCCCGTCGCAAAACCGGAACCGCCGTTGCGGCTGCCGAGGGACCAGATGTTGCCGTTGGTGGAATTGGCGTCCGTCAGCAGGTTGGTGGCGACCAGCGTGACGGACTTGCCGACCGCCATCTGGGTGCCGCCGATGATCACGTTGTTGCCGGTGTTGGTAAAAGTGCCGCCGGCCGCGACCGTCGCGTTGCTCATGGTCGTGGTCTGTGAATTCAGCGCGAAGGAACCGTTGCCGGCCGTAAAGCTGCCGTAATTTTCAAAGTCATTGGCGACAATGGTCGAACCGCTGCCGTTGGAAATGACGCCAGCATTGACAATCGCGAGATAGGGTGTCGTCACGCTGCCGTAATCTACCACATTTCCGGTCGCGGTGCGAATCGCGCCATTGTTCGTCAGGCAGCGCAAACGGGGCAACGAAGTTGCCCAGGTGATGGCCCCGGAATTCAAGTTCAGCTCCCCATCCAGCGAGTCGGCCCCGCCGCCATTGGTCGTGAGCGTCAGGTTGGTGCAGTTGATGGAAAAGTTGCCAAACACGTTCATCGTGTCGCTGATGGTGATGTTGTTGGTGCCGTAAAGCATCAGATCCTTCTCCTGCGACGGCGTGGTGGGGGAAATGGCGCTGCCCACCAGCAGGACGCGAAAATCGTAGGTCACTCCGTACATGGGAATCGTCCCGTTGGTGTCGGCTGGGTTCGTATCGGTGTAAAGCCAGCGGGTGTTCCACGCCTGCACGGTGCCGTTCCAGATCGGGACGTAGGGCAAAATCGCGTTGGTCAGGGCAAAGCTGCCGTTGGTGGTGCCGAGATAAATGTCCGAATACGGCGAGGAGATCAGGGACTCGCCGTCATAGTCGAACTGATTGGTGCTCTTGAGCAAAAGATAGTTTTCGCCCGAGATGGACGTTTGCGAAAGATTCAGTTCGTTGGACGCGGTGATCTCGATGCGGCCCGGCAGGTTGGTAAGCTGGAGCGTGTTGTTCGTCGCATAGGATATGGGAATGAACTGGGCGTTGACGAAAGAATAAATGTTGTTGGTCACATTTCCGGGCGGAAACGGGCTGTTGCCAAAAAAGGGAGGGAAACTCGCGGTGGCCGGCCCCACGCCGTAGGAAAACTGGCTGTTGGTTTCCGTAAAGTTAAAGTTGCAGGGCACGCCCGGAGGGAAGTAATTCAAAATGTTGGTGCTGGAACCTTGAACAAAGTCATTGTCAAGATAGAGATAGCTGGTCGCTTCCGCCCCGGTGGTGGGACTTAAATAGGAACCGATCCATTCGATGTGTCCAAAGGCATCAGCGCCGATGCAGCCGTGGTAAGAGCTTTCAAGCTGGGAAAAATAAACGTTGGCGGTGACGTTGGTGTTGTCGTTTTCCAGAAAAACCGCCCACACGATGACATTCGACGGACCGCCGCTGCCGGTGGCAAAATAGGAGGTCGTGTTGGTCAGGGCCAGATTAAACGCAAGCTGCCCGTAAAGGTTGACGAAAAAGTTTTTCAATATGCCGGAAGAAGCATTTGTTTGAGTCAGTTGAAAAGACGGGTCAAAGTCGTCGTTGGTGTCTGTTCCGGTCTGGCCGGTCGCATTGATGTCGGGATAAGTGACGGAGTCGCCGGAATCAAAAAAACCTGAATTGATGGCCGTCCCGCTCTCAATCCCAATATTGCCGCGCGTGAGGTCAATGTTGTTGCCAAAAAACCGGGCCAGCCCGTCCGGGCCGACCGTGATGGTTCCGGAGTTCACGACGTTCGTGGCAAAGACATAGAGGCCGCCACCCCAAGGCACGAGGTTTACGTTAATTAACAAGTTAGTAATCGCACCATTGGTGTCACAATTGATTGACCCGGTGTTGTTGAAACTGCTGGCCTCGGAGTGGCCGGAATTTTGCGTGTCGAACCAGAAACCCGTGTCGCTGTCCATCTCCCCATAGTTGCTGAAGTTCTGCGTATAATACCAGCCCCGATAAAGCTCCAGCGGCCAGTTCGCGTTCAGGGCCAGATAGTTGATGCTGAAGACGCCGCCGGAGTCATTAAGAAAATTGGTGGCGTTGATATTGTTCTCCGAATTGTAATAACCATCGTTGTAGAACGTGTCGTCCACCGCCTCCGCCGCGCGGCCCAGCAACAGCAGTGACAACATGGCCGCCAGCGCGTTCCGCCACCAATTCCGGATTCCAAATGGGAGGTTTGTCTGGGGCATACTTTTAGTGGATGGTGATTGAGTAACCAAGGTTGACGACCCGGTTCACCGAATCCGTCAACTGGAGGACAAAGTCATAGGTTCCCGCCGGGGTGTTCGGCGTGCCGGAGATGGTCGCGCCGCTCAAGGTCAGGCCGGCGGGCAAACTTCCTGAACTGATCGCCCAGGTGTAGGCCGGCTGGCCGCCCGTGGCCGAGAAGGTCGTCGGCGGGTAGGCGATTCCGTTCGTGCCGTCCGGCAGGATCGGCGGCGTGATCTGGATCAGGATCGAGTTCTCCAGATCCTGGATGCTGGTTCCGCTCGGATAAACCACCGGGTCGTTCGTCGAACCATCAAAGGAACCATAGGCGATGATGGAAAGGCCGTCGGCGTTGGTCAAACCCAGGACTGAACCCTGGTCGCCTTGCTCCAGGAACGCGTTGGTTGAAATGCCGAGCAGGTTCAGGCTGCCGTTGAAGAAGACATCTCCAACCTTGTCAAAGGTGATGGTCGTTCGCGGATTGATGACACCCGGGCCGGCCAGCCCGGGCAGCACGTTGCCCTGGTCAAAGTTCGGCGTGGTGATGGTCCAGATATTGGCCCCGATCTGCGCCGTGTTGGGCGAAGCCTGATCGGTCGCGCTGAACAGGAAGTCCGGCGCGGTGATGACCCGCTGATAGTATTCCAACACCTGCTGGCTGTTCGTCACTTTCACCATCGTATAGGTGTTGGTGATCGGCTGGAAGAATTGTCCCACCAGCGAATCATAATTCGCCCGGATGAACTGGGCCCGCTCGATGCCCTCGCGCAGCGCCGCCGCCGGCGCCTGCAAGGTGCAAATCTCCGGCTGCACCAGAAACGTGTAATTGCTGTAGCTGGAAATCGTCGTCACCGTATACTGCTGCCCGATGTCGTTGATGCCCGGCAGATTGGTCGCCGTGAAAACATTCGTGCTGTAAACGGTGGTCACCAGTTGCGTCGCCAGGATGGTGTAGCCGCACCAGTTGGGCGGGATGATGAAGAAGTCGCCCGAAACCACGTTGGTCTGGACCACGTTGGTGGTGGTGACGGAGTTCGTCAACTGGCCGAGCAACCCGTTGGTCACCGCCTCAAGGTTGGTGGTGATGATCGTCTCCGAGCTGTTGCTCGAGAAACTGGTCGGGTTGATCACCACATTGCCAAAGTTGTAGTGATACTGGAGCACCGGCACGCTCGCCGAATAATTGGTCACAAACGCCAGCGCGGGCACACAGGTCCCCGGCCGGACCGCCAGCGTCTGGTTCGTGTTCAGCGATATGGTCGTCACCGAATAGAATGATCCGTTGGTTCCCAGATTGGTGGCCGTCACCGTGTTGACCGTCTGAAACACATTCGTCAACAGGTCCACCTGCTGATAGCCGCACCACGTCGCCGGCACGATGAAGAAATCGCCTGACGGCTGGTTGGTGACGACAATGTGGTTGGTGGTCACATTGGTGAACAACATGCCAACCGTCCCGCCATTGGTCGGGCCGATGTTGGTGATGATGAGCGTGTAGGAACTGTTGGTATAATAGGCGTTGGTGATGATGTTCAGGAACGTATATTGATAGAAGATCGGGGTGTTGGTCGTATAATTCGTCGAATACTCCAGCAGTGGCTCGCAGGTGCCCACCTCGACCGCGGCAATGCGGTTGGTGTAATAAACGATGTCATTAAACGTGTATTGCAGGACGCCGTAGTTGTTGGTGATCACCCCGGTCACGGTGTTGGTGTAACTCGGGAAAGGCTGCAGGTAGTTCGGCAGCAGGTTGGTGATCAAAATTTGGTAGCCGCACCAGTTGGTCGGCACGATGAAGAAATCGCCGCTGGCCGTGTTGGTGTAGGTCACGACCGTGGTGGAGGTGTTGGTCTTCAGCGGACTGCCGGCAACCGAGCCAACCTGGTTGGTTTCCCAGATGTCCTGGATTGTCACCTGCTGTTTGGTGGAAAACGTGTTGGTGACAATGTTTCCGAAGACATAGTTGTAATACTCAACGATGTTAAAATTGTATCCGTTCGTCACGGTCACAGGATAGGCCGGCGAACCCGCAATTGAACCAACCTGGTTGGTCAAATATTGGATGACATTGGGGGTTATCAAGTTGGTGTAATAGCCGACCGAACTGACAATGTCCAAAGCAGGATACAAGGCCTGCAACACCGCCGGTGAGCTGGTGCTGGCCAGGGACGAAAACAGCGACAAATCATAGTTGGTCCACAATACTCCGGGAGCGGCCTGGTAGTTGGTGAGGCTCGGCCCCGGCTGGTTGGTATAATAGAATGATATGTTTGTCTGTATCTGAACCGCATAATAGTTGGTTATGACGGATGAGATGATCAGCCCCGGATACAACCCCTCCAGGGTGGCCGGGTCAGTGGTCTGGACCAACGACAGGAACGGCCCAAACGGCAGCGTCGTGATCAGCACCTGGTTCGACGCGTATTGCACCGGCGTCCACGCCGGGAACGCGCCACCCGCCTGATTCGTATAGGGCGGCGGCAGGTTGGTGAAATAGGCCACCACGTTGGACACCGCCACATTCACATAATTGGAGGTGTACGACGCAATGTTCAGATTGGGAAACAACGTCTGCAAATTCGTCGGGCTTAGATTAAGCAGCGTCTGTGATGACAGCAAACTGAGGGGCAGGGTCTGCAGCAACTGGCTGGGTGAAATGTTGGTCACCGACAGGAGGGCGCCCGCCCCCGCGTTTTCAAAGTTGATGTTGCCGGCGGTCATGAGATAGCGCAACCCGGCGACATCATCACGGGTCAGGCCGGTGTAGAAACCGCCAAGGTAAAGCTGATCCAGGCCGCCGGCCACCGAAGTGTAGGCGTCCGCAAAAAAATCCACGGGATAGGGCACGGTGAAGGCCAGCGGATTGGGAGCGGGCGGACAAAATTGTTCTATGTAATATGTGTAAAGCGTTTCGTTGACATAGGACGAATACTGAATCTGGTTGAGCGGGCTGGCCGTGATGTCAAAATTTCGTTGGACAACCAAATATTCCTCGTCGCGAGGGCAAGACAGGCCGGGAGGCAAATAACGGTCATGCAAGGTCCACACATAGGTTTCCGGACTGACCAGGCCCATCTGTTGCACCAAAAGATACAGGGTTACGGATTTCAAATCCGCCAGGCCAAGCGCCTGGGCCTGATAATTGAACTGCTGCGAGTCCAGCGGAAATTCACTCAGGCCCACGCTGTAGTTGTCGAGGTTTGTGGTCGGCCCCAGAATATTTGCCAAAGTATTGTTGGTCGGCGCGGGAAGATACAACGGGGTGTTGGTCTGGCCGTTCAACACCCCGTTCATCTGGGCAAACGCCGCGTCCACGTTGGTCGTGCCGGCCAGCCCAAAGAAGTCCAGGAAATTTGCGTCGTAGGCATAATACATCAACGGTATGTTGCGCCGGTATTCCTCGCCGATGTTTTTCGGACCCACGGGCAGTTCGCGGGGCGGGCCATAGCCGATCTCCGCCGTCTGCCAGGAATCGCCGCCGTTGCCCACCGGCCCGGCCAACGAGAAACCCCAGGCGGATTGCATCCCGCAAATCAACGCGCCAATGCTCAAAAAATATTTTATCATTTGCCGCATATTCTTCATTTCAATTGCGCAACAGCTGGATCCGGTAGTAACCGGCGGAACTGCCGCCGACATAAATCGAGTCACTGGTGCCCGCCGCAAACCGCGGCGACCCCACGTTGGTCCAGGAAACGGGCGCCAAACTGGCCGTCACCTGCACCTGATAGGTCAGGCCGGGCTGCGTGCTCCACGAGAGGAACATGCCCTGCCCGGTCCGGGACAATTGCTGCTGCAGCACGCTGGCCGCGTTGGTCGGGTTCGTGCCCGCCAGAAATTCCGACAAATTGTTCACGCCATCGTGATCACTGTCCGCCGTCGCCGACGGCCAGAGGTTGGTGTTGTTGCCAAAATAATTGGTCATCCATTCATACGGAATCCCGCCCCAGCTTTTGCCGCCCCAAGTCCGGCCGCTGGACGACGGCGACTGGGCCGAACGCCGCCCGTCGGTGGTGACATAATCCACGGTGAACGAATGCGTGCTGCTGGGCGTCAGCCCGTTCGCCGCCGTCATCGTCCATTGGTTGCTGGCCACCAGGGCCGTCGGTGAAACCGAACTGTCCGCATACACCTCAAAATTGGAAACGGACAGCCCCAGCAACGTCGTCCACGACACCTCCAACTGCGGCTGGTACACGCCGTTGCTGAACCCAAACGGCACCCAGACGAAGGGCGCGGACAACGCGGGCAAAACCGCCGTGACGTTGGCGTAGCGTTGCGCATACAAGTCAAAACTGTTCGCCGTGCCCGTGTAACTGGTCCAGACCGCCAGAAATTGGTTTGCCCCGTCCGACGCCACGGCCGGCTGCATCTGCTGGCTGATGGTGGTGGTGTTCACGCGAAACTCGCCGCCCACCAGCGAGCCGTCGTCATGCACAAACTGTTCATAAACCCCCTCGCGCGAACCGTCCTGCGCCAGGCTCGTCCACACCACCAGATAATCCAGCGCAATGGAACTGATGCGCGGCCCGTATTGGTCGCCGTAACGATGCGTGTTGACGGTCGTCACCGGGCCGCCCACGCCCGCGCCGGTGAACGCACGGGAAAAAATGTCCCAGCCGTTGGTCGCCGTCACCGTGTCGCGCGACGTCCAGGCAATCATAAAACCGCCGTCCTTCGCCGCCGCCGCCGCCGGGCTGGCACACGGACTGGTGTTGGTGTCAACGAGAAATTCATTGCCCGCCGCAACGCCGCTGCTGTTGTAAAGCCGCGCGTAAATGTCAACGCTGGGAACCTGAACCGTGCCGGCCGTGTTATAGACCGAATTGGAGGCCAAAACCGGCGCGAGCGTGCGCTGCTGTTCCGACACCCAGGCGACCACAAACCCGCCGTTGGTCAGGGCCGCGATGGACGGCGTGCGCTGGTTGTAGTTGGTAAACTGGTTGATCAAAAATTCACCGCCGATTTTCTGCCCCGCCGGTGAAAAAATCTGGCCATAGACGTCCTGCAAGCTGTCGGCGCCCGCCTGATCGAAGCTGGCCCACACGAAGACAACGTTGCTGTTGTTGAGCACGGTCACGTCGGGATTGACCTGGAAATTGTTGGTGAACGTGTTGACCACGATGTCAGTGGTGGTCAAAAAAGTGTTGGTCGGGGTCAGAAACTGCGCGTAAATGTGCTGATAAGAGGGCTGGCCGCCCTGCCACACAAAGACCGCGCCGCCATTTTTCAACATCGCCACGCGCGCGTTTTCCTGGTTGCCCGCGCCCTGCTGGTTCACGCGAAACGTGCTCAAGGTGCCGGACAGGGTGCCGTCCAGGCGGCGCGCACTGACACCCCAGCCGCTGCCGTCGGTGGCGTTGTCCTGCCAGACCACGAACCCCCCGTTGGTCGTGATGGCGACCGCCGGCCAAACCTGGTCTCCGGGCAGCGAACCGATGATGGCATATTCCGTGCCATTGGTGGCGTAGTAATTGGTCTGGCCAGAAACAGTGGTGGACACCGCAAGGAGCAGTCCCCAGCAAAGGCACATTATGGCATTGCGAACAAACGGCGAAAAAGGCATATCAGGTTGGGTAGATTCTAAATGCACTTCGTGCCTTTGTCCAAAAATTACTTCCGCGTCGGCATGATGCAACCGGCGCGGCACTGATTTTGTCGCGGCAGATGATAGGTTTGTCCAGCATCGCAAATTCATTTTTTCTAAATTAAAACGGCCTGACTTTCCTGAACCGTCCCGCTCAATTCCGCCAGCAGGCCCTTGAACCCCCACCGCCCGTACAATTCGCGCAGGCGACCGGCATCCGCCGGCTTCACCGCCAGGTTCTCCGGCGAAAACTCGCACGGCAAATCATCGCGCAGCCGGACCATTTCACGGTTGCGCCGGACGGCTTCCGCCGATTCACGCAAGGCTGAACGCAGCCTTTCGGATTTAACCTCTTCCAGCCGCCGGAACAAATCGTCCACCGTGCCAAATTGTCCTAATAAATCCGCCGCGGTCTTCGGCCCGACGCCGGGCACGCCCGGAATGTTGTCCACGCTGTCACCCATCAGGCTCAACCAGTCCACCACCTGCGCCGGCTCCACGCCGGACTTGGCGCGCACCTGCCCGGCCGACCAGATCGTTTCGCTCTTGTCGTTCGGGTTCAACAACCCGACCTGCGGCGAAACCAACTGCATAAAATCCTTGTCGGCACTGGCGATGACGGTCGCCATGGCCGCCGCCGCCGCGCGCCGCGCCAGGCACGCGATGTAGTCGTCCGCCTCCACGCCTTCGCCGCGAAACGAGGCGACACCCGCGGCCTGCAAAAAACTGACGATCTGGTCCAGTTGCGGCTTCAGATCGTCCGGCATTTCCGGGCGCTGCGCCTTGTATTGCGGCAGCAACGCCATCCGACCGGCGTTCAAACCGCCGTCCCACACAACAATTAAATGCGTCGGCTGGGTGGCCAGACGCATTTTCGCCAGCATTTTGACGAAGCCGTAAATTGCATTCGTCGGCTGACCCGACGGCGAACACAGCCCACGGATCGCGTGAAACGCGCGATACGCGTAAGCATGGCCGTCAACAATCAACAACCGATGCACAAATGTTTCCGGTTATCTGAATTTTCAAACATTGTCTGCAATTCAACGCAATTCAACGCAAATGTACGCGCGCCAGCCATCGCCTATTCACCGGGCATTCTGACCGTTTTTATCGTTTCAACCGGGTGGCCGGCGTCCGGTGGTTGTGGCGGAACGGCCGCCATCGCGAACGGCAGTTCGTCATCCGAATGCACGCGGTTGCCCGCCGGATCCACGATGGTCGCCGTGACAAAGATCATCAGGTTTTTCTTTATGGTGTTTTTGGTGTTGCTGGTGAAGAGCCGTCCCACCAGGGGAATGTCCGCCACGACGGGCAGTTTGTTCGCGGTGGTCTGAACCTGGGAGGAAATCAGTCCGCCAAGAACCACGGTCTGGTTGTCCCAGACGTTCACGGTGGTCACCACCTGCCGGATGGTGAAATCCGGCAGGACGACGGGCAGTTGCACCACGTTCAATCCGGCAGTGACGTTCGGAATGGTCGGCGGCGTGTCATAGCCGTTGAAGTCGGTCAACGACGGGATCAAGGTCAGGTTGATCGTGTAGCCGTCGGACAAAACGTAAGGCACCACGTCAAGGATGGGACCGGTTTCCACCTGTTGCAAGTTGGGCGTGACCGCCGAAACGCCGGGTTGCGTGGCGATGGTCTGTGCGTTGGCAACGCCGGTAACGGCGAGGACGCCGCAAAATGTCGCGATGAACAGGTTTAATTTCAAGAGCGGGCCGGCTTTAAGTGTTTTCATAACCTTGGTGATTGAAATTATGGGGTCCCGCTGCCGCCAGTGGGCGAGGCAACCGCGCCTGAACCCTGCTGGAAGTTATAGCCAGTCACGATGTTGATGACCTGGGTCGCCCGCATCTGGGTCTGGCGTCCGCTGGTGGTGGTCACCTCCGGCTCGGCCAGGTTTTCAAATCCGGTGCGCTGCTCCAGGGCATGAAGGGCAACCTGAAAATTCGGGTTGGTCAAAATTCCCGTGAGCGTGGCTACGGTGGGGACGCTGGCCAAACCGCTGCTGAAAAGTTGCTGATCCGTGGTCGAGGCCGCTATCGTCGTGCCGTTGAAAGTATTGCCGGGGAAAACACCCGACGGATTGGCCGCGCTGACCGGCACGTTCAACGAGGCGGAACTGCCGCCCTGCCCCACCACATTGTTGCCCACGTTAAACTGGCCGAGATACCAGTCCAACCCGAGCGCCTTGTCGTCCGTTTGCTGGACCTCAATGAAGCGGGCCTTGATGTGAACCTGCGGTGCCACCTGGTTCAACGCCTGGATGGCGCGTTCAATCGTGTCCAGATCGTCCTGCGTGGCCTTGACAAACAGCAACCCCAGCCGGTCGTTGAAAAATACGGACTTGCCCGGCGGCTCACTCAAATTGACCCCCAAGGTGGTGAAAAATGCCCGGGCCGCCGCACTGACGTCCGAGGCCAGATTGACCGTGCTGATGTAGCGCAAGCCACCATTTGCACTGACGCTTCCGCCGCCGCCGCCGGCGGCACCGCCCGTGCCCAGCGGATTGGCCGAACCCTGGCCGCTGCTGCCGCCGCCGCCGCCGCTGCCACCCGTTGAGCGCAGACCCCCGGCACCGCTAAACGCGTTGACGACGCCAACCACCGCACCGTTGTTCTGCCCGCTGCCACCACTGCTGCCACCACCACTCGAGCCGCCGGAGCCGCCCGTGCTTTGCACTGAACCGAAATTTTGGGATCCGACGCTCTCCAAGCCGGAGTAAAATGTGTTGGGATCAACCCGGAACGTTCGCATGGAGAGCTGCGGCGTGTCCGAGCCTTTGGCGGAAAAAACGATGGCAAAGTCTTCTATGGAGTATTTGATCGGTTTATCAGCCACCATCTGAATTGCGTCCAGCACATCGGCCAGCCGCACGTCGGTCAAACTCAATCTGATACTGCAAGCCGTGCCGATATCGGTTCCCTCGCCGCCGCCGCCGGCAGCACCGGCCGCCGATGCCACCGGCAAACCGGTGGCCTGATCAAACACCGGTTGCTGGGCGCCGCCCGCCCCCGGAAATCCCGGGTTGGCGGCGGAGGCAATGGCCGGCCCGGAATTGTCGGTGTTGGGGTTGATCAAAAAATTGATGCCTTTTTTATCGGGGTCGCGCAGCCGGACTTTTTCAGTCAAATCGCGCAGGACTTCGCTCAAGGGCAAACCACTGGACTGGTCGCCGTAGGTGACGTTGTCGAGCCGGATGCGGTCGAGCTTGTCCACGATTGCCTGGCGCCCGGGGCCGGTGTAGATCAGGGTGTTTCTCGCATAGGGATTGGCGATGGCGGGCAAATTGTGGGTGGTCGGCAACACCCATTGTTTCTCGACATCCGTTATTCGCGTCTGGGTGTCAACCGTGTGCTGCATGGCCGTGCGGCCGTATTTGGCCTGCTTGATGATGTTCAAATAGTAGTAGGCCCCGGCATTGTCCGGATCCAGTTTCAGGGCTTCGCTCAATTTTGCATCCGCTTCCTCCAGCTTGCCCATTTCGTAGAGCAGCTTGCCGTCTTGCACCAAGGTTCCCGCCTCGGTCTTTTCATTGGCGATGATGGGAACCTGTTCCACAACCTGGGTGGAGGGCAATTTGCCTTTCAAGGCCTCCTCCATCTGTTCGTTCCCTTTTTGGAACGCCAGGGCGGGTGCATTTTGCGGATCCGCCTTCAAAACCTGATTGACCTGCGTATCGGCCTCATACAAATCACCCCGGCTTTGCGCCTGGCGGGCCAGCGTCAAACGGGTGGCGGTCAGTCCCGCCAGGGTCTGCGCTTTTTCGGCATCAATGCCGGAGCCGATTTGATCCACCAGCGCCTCGGCTTCCTGATAGAGCTTGGCGGCCTGAACCACGTCGCCGCGTCCCTCGACATTTCTGGCCTCCACCAGCTTGTTGCGCAGCGTGATGGTGTCGGCCTGGCGTTTGACCGCCTCTTTGACGGCTTCTTCGGTCGGGCTGTTTTGCGCCGGCAACATGGCGGCACCAGCCAGCAACAAAATGAGGCCCAGCGAAATGGAGACTGCTTTTCTCATGGTGTGTTCAGGTTCGTCTTGAAAATAAAAATGGTGCTTTGCGTTGAGGACGTTCGTGTTTAAGGCGCGTATCGCAAGGACGTTTTTTTCTGGTTTGACTGCGCCAACAATACAACCGCATCCGGCTTGATGTCAACTATGGTGTAACTGTCGCCGCCGAAAGAAATGGTTGCATTGACGCGGCGGCCGGCAAAAGCCAGCCGCTCCGGGTCGTATCTCAAGTCCACCGCATAACCATCCACGCGCTGGAACGGCTTGTCCCTGGAGAGCAACGCCGTCTCGCCCGTGTCCGCCAGTTTGAATGACAGTTGATCCGGGTTTTCCGGCTCGCCGCTGATCTTGAGCAGCGTGAACAAATCCTTCTTGGGGTCGTCCACGGAAACAAAGCGCCGGGTCTTCTGCTGCATGGCGCGCGTGGGCGCCGCCTGACGTTCCACGCCGATGGTGTAACGTGCACCCAGTTCGTTCGTCGTCACCGCATCCAGTGTCAGCGTGAAGTAGAGCGGCGCGATTTTCGTGATGACCGCCGCGCTGGCGTCAATTTCGTGGCCGGGTTTGATCGGGAAAATCGTGCCGTCCGCAGACTTTTTCCATTCCAACGGATTGAACAGCTTGTTGGTCGTGTTGAAATCATAGCTGCAAGGCGTTTGAACCCGCGCCGTGGCGGCGGTTTGCGGCGTCAAATCCAGGTCCGGCAGCGGCTTGGTCGAAGGGTTGATGATCTGGTTTTTCATGTCTATCTGCTTCTGTTTGTCAGCGGAAATAATGACCGGCAGGAACACCAGCGCGCCGACCAGACCGGCCAGCACGACGCTCAGCAGCACCTTCTCGTAATGTTTTTTGACAAAATCCATGGGTTAACTCTTCGGCGTTAATTTCACCAACTCGACCTCGATGGTGGCGCGCAACAACTGTTCCTTCAGCACAGTTTCAAGCCCGCCCTTTCCAACCACCGGCGCGGACATGGTCGGCGGCGCGCCAAATTGCGGCTGGCCCTGCATTCCGGGCGGCATGTCCGGCGTGGCCATCGCGGCACCGGCCGCCCCGGCCGGCTGCACATTGATGCCCTTGACAATGAATCCATGCGGTGACGAGGCGAATCCCGACAGCACCTGGGCTATCTCCGGGCTGAAGGCGCGGAAAGTAACGACGTAAGGGGTGATGATCGCAAGGTCGTTCGTGACGGAATGATCGTCCAGATAATCCGATTGCGGGCCGCCGGCGTCATCGTCCGACACACGGACCCGTTGCACGCTGTCCAGCGAGTTGACGCCCGCCGCAAACAGGATTTCCGAAACGGTTTTCACCTCGCCGAGCTGCGCCGCCAGATCATCGAGGCTGCCGGGGGAAAACTTCACCAGCGAGAGCTGGGCACCGAAGGAGAAACCGTATTTTGTCGGCAACGTCACGTTGGCGTTCTCCGCCCGGCGCTGCAACAAATCCAATGTCCGGTGCAGCGCGTTGGCGAACGACTCGCTCGTGACCGGGCCGCCGGTCGGATCGGGAACCGGCGTGATGGGCTGGAAATAATTGGTGCTGGCCGCCAGCCATTCGCGAAGCTGCCGTTCCTGTTGCTTGGCGATTTCAGTGTTGTTGACCTTGTCGTTGCCGGGGCCGGGTTTTCCCGGTTGCGGGGCCAGGCCTTTTAAGGTGCCGTATATCTCGTTCAGCTTGTCAATCTTTTCCGAGTTGCGGCTCACGCTGGTGTAAATGTAAAAACCCGCCGCCCCGAGCAGCCCCAAGGTCAGGATGCCGCCCACAACAAGAAATAAGTTTCGTTTGATCCAGCCCATATTTATAATTTCGGCGGATTGGCCAGGGTGACGTTGACGTCGAAGGTGAACGTGCCGCTCGCATCATCCGGCGTGATGTTGCCTTGGAGCGCCGTATTTTTAGGATCAAAATAATTTGTCGAGTTTTTCAAGGCGTTCTCCACCGCGTAGGCGACTTCGTTGTTGGCCGAGGCGTCCCCGCTGATGGTCGTGAGGTTCACGGCGCGGAAGACAAGGGTGAACGTGGCGGATTGATCCGGCGGTGGCGCGGAACCCGGTTGCGGCATGCCTCCCGGTGGCGGCATACCCGGCGGCGGCGGCGGTCCGCCGGACGGCATTCCGGCACCGGCCAAATTCGGCAAGGCGATCAACTGCTCAACCCAAACGCCAGCCTCGATGCCGGGTTTTTGCGCGGACAATTTTTTCTTGATGTCGTCCTCGGACTGGATGAGGTCGCGTCGCAATTCCGCCAGCACGTCGCCCCAATAATACCGCTGCTCCATCCACGCCGTCACCTGGCCCACCGCATTCGTGGCCGCAGTAAGTTTTTTGTAGGCGCGGTTGAAGGCATCGTATTGGGCCTGCTTTTTAAGCACCTGCGGCTCCAGGTCGGCAATTTGTTTCTCCTTGGACGAGGCCAGTTGCTGGAACAAAAATCCGATGGCGAACGCCACCGCCACCAGGCTCGCCACCGTGGCGATGAAATACGGCTTCTTCTCGTTGAACGCCCGCCAGCGCAGCGTGCTGTCCGGCATCAAGTTCATCTCCACCGGGCAGTGCGCCAAATTGCGCAGGCCGAGGCCGACGACTTCGCCGAGCGAATGGGCCACGCGCGACAAATCCTCCAGGCTCACCGAGGGATCAATCTGCAAATTGCGGAACGGGTTAAAATACTCGACCGGCACGTTCAGCTTTTCCGCGAAGAACTGCGCCGTGTAGGGCATGATGGACGCGCCGCCCGACAAAAATAATCTCTGCGGCGCCGAGCCGCCCTGCTGGCCGCGATAAAACTGCATCGTCTGGTTGACCTGGATGTGCAGCTTGGTCATGAACTGCCGCGCAATTTTCGAGATGGCCGCCTGGTTCGGATTTTCCGGTTCCTCGTAAGCGCCGCCGAGACTGACAAAGCCCTCGGCGATCTTGATCTGCTCGGCGGCTTCAAATTTCAATTTTGCCTCGGTCGCAAAATCCTGCGTGATGCCGTTCGCGCCGAGATTGATGCTGCGGGAAAAAACTTTTCCTTTTTCAAAGAACAGCAGGTTGCTTGTCTTCGCGCCGATGTCCAACAGCATGGTGCAATCTTCCAGGTCGCCGTAATTATACCGGAACGCGTTGCACAGCGCCGCCGGCGAGGCGTCGCACAATTGCAGCCGCAGTTTCGCCTGCGCCGCGACGCGGAACAATCCTTCGACGACATCGGATTTGATCGCAACGAGCAGCACTTCGAGTTCGCCGCTCGGCGCGGAGCCGAGGATTTGATAATCCCACACAACTTCCGAAAGCGGGAACGGCACATTCTGCTGCGCCTCGTATTGGATGATTTGCGTGACCTTCGTCGCGTCCACCGGCGGTAGTTTGACGAATTTGGAAAAGACGTGGAAGCCCGGCGCGCAGACGTTCACGTCCTTCGCCTTCGTGCCCAGCTCGACGAGCGTTTCTTGCAGCGCCTTGAGGATGATCGCTTCGCGCGTGGTTTCCTGCGCGCCTTCCGGGCCGAGTGGTTTGATGGAAAAATTTTTGAGCCGCAATCCGCCCGCCTCGTTGATTTCAAACTCCGCAAGCTTGAGGCTGCCGGCGCCGAAATCAACCGCCAGGAATGACTTGGTGTTCAACATTGCAGTTACTTGATTGCCGCCGCAACGGAAACCTTCCGCATTCCGGTCGTGGCAACCCTTGCTGATTACGTCATATTCGCCGAACGGTCAAATATAAATCGTCCAAAACGCGGTTTTTTTTTGCGCCACTGTCAAAAAACATTGCATCGGACGCCCGGCTTTGGCTTCATCAGGCCGTGCCGCAAACGCCAACCATCGCCAGCCGCCGCCGCGTCAGGATTTTTTATTCCGGCCAAGTTCAAGGCGTCGGCTTTCGCTACACCGCCAAAACTGTCGCCACCGGGTTTGAAATCACCGGCATCGTGCGCAATTTGCCGGATGGCCGCGTCGAACTCGTCGCCGAGGGCGCACACGAAGAATTGAATGCCTTCCGTGCCGCCATCCAGGATGCAGGTCTCGCTGGCTTAATTCAAAACGAATCTTTAGAATGGCACGCCGCGCAAAATGATTTTCATGGTTTTGAAATTGTCCGCTAGCAAATGAAATACGCCATCATCGCCGACATTCACGGGAACTTGGAAGCTTTCCAGGTCGTCTTGGAGGACATCCGCGCCCAGAATGCCACGCACATCGTCTGCCTCGGCGACGTCGTCGGCTACAACGCCAACCCCAAGGAATGTCTTCAGATCGTCCGCGACATGAACATTCCCTGCGTCAAAGGCAATCACGACGAATACTGCTCCAGCGGCGATCATCTCGAAGGATTTAATCCTCACGCCGCCGACGCCGTCCACTGGACACGCGACCAGCTTGATGACGATGAAAAACAATGGCTGCGCGATCTGAAATATTCCCGCATGGCCGCCAGCTTCACGATGGTTCACGCCACGCTCGACGCGCCGCAACGCTGGGGCTACGTCTTCGACAAGCTGGCCGCCGCCGCCAGCTTTCCCTATCAGAACACCCAGATGTGTTTCTTCGGCCACACGCACGTGCCCGTCGCCTTCATGCGCGACAGCGTCGTGCGCGGCGGCACCTATTCCAAATTCAAGATTGATCCGTCCAAAAAATATTTCATCAACGTTGGCGCCGTCGGCCAGCCGCGCGACAACAACCCCAAGGCCGCCTACGTCATTTACGACATGGACGCCCAGACGATTGAACTCCGCCGCCTCGAATACGACATCGCCGGCGCCCAGCAAAAAATCCTCGACGCCGGCCTGCCCGAACGCCTCGCCGAACGCCTCGCGTACGGCCGATGATTTCGCAGAAACAGGTCAGACAGCATTGGCAAAGTGATGCAGAATTCAGAATTATTCTGCGCAATTGTATACTGTGAATTTTGTCAATTCTGTCCTTAACTCTGCGCCGCCGCGGTAAATGAAAGTTTTAATCCTAAAACCAAGCTCGCTCGGCGACATCATCCAGGCCCTGCCCGTCTTGCGTTTGTTGAAACAGCATTTTCGCGACGCGCAGATTTTCTGGTGGATTGATTCCATCTTTGCGCCACTCCTCGAAGGCGATCCCGACCTGGCCGGCGTCGTCCGCTTCGAGCGCAAACGCTGGGGCAAACCGCAACATTGGCCGGAAATGCTCCGCAGCATCCAATGGCTGCGCGCACAAAATTTCGATCTCGTCATTGACCTCCAATGCCTCGCGCGCAGCGGCGCGTTCGCGTGGCTGGCGCGCGGGAAATTTCTCGTCGGCCTCGATGAAGTCCGCGAAGGCGCGCGCGGCTTTTATGACCTTGCCGTGCCGCGCAAAACTTTTCACACGCACGCGGTGGACTGGTATCTCGCCGTGCTGTCGCAACTTGGCGTTCCCATTCACAAAAATTTCAACTGGCTGCCGGAGCGCGCAGAAATTTCTGCCGAAGTAAAACGCAAGTCGCCAGAAGCTGATTCAAAAGCCAAAAGCCAAAATTCAAAATTGATTTTGCTCCAGCCCGGCGCACGCTGGAACAACAAACGCTGGCCGGTCGAATATTTTTCGCAACTCGTTTCATTGCTCGCCAAAAAATTCCCCGCCGCACGCTTCGCCGTTCTCGGCAACGGCGAAGACAAACCGCTCGGCGAAACCATTTCGCGAGCCGCGCCAGAACATTGCCTGAATCTGTGCGGCGAAACTTCCCTGCCCGAAATGATCGAGTGGATTCGCCTCGGCGATTTGCTGGTCACGAACGACACCGGCCCGATGCACGTCGCCGCCGCGCTCGGCAAACCGCTCGTCGCGCTCTTCGGCCCGACCGAGCCGCGCCGCACCGGGCCATACGGCCAGCTCGAAAATGTTCTGCGCCTCGACCTCCCCTGCTCGCCCTGTCTCAAATCTTTTTGCACCTGGAAAAATCCAAACGAATGTCTGACCGCCATTTCGCCGCCAATGGTTTTTGAGCGCGCACAAAAACGGTTCGGTTCCTGAAAATTCTTTGCGCCTATGCGCTTTTGCGGTTAATTTTTCCGCATGAAACCCGCCGTCATTTTATTTTGCCTCGCGCTGGCGTTGGCAGAAATTTCCGCCGCGCAAAATGTCATCACGCCGGCCAACCGCATCGAACTCTTCAACGGCACGAATTTCGACGGCCTGACCTTTTGCATGAGAAACGACGCCGACCCGATGAAAACGTGGAGCGTCACCAACCGCCTCATTCATTGCAACGGCGCGGCCATCGGTTATTTGCGGACGCTGCAAAGTTACAGCAATTACGTCGTCACCGTCGAATGGCGTTTTCTTTATGTCACGCCAAAAAAAAACAACACCGGCGTGCTCGTCCATATGCAACTGCCCGACAATGTCTGGCCGCCGTGCATCCAGAACCAGGGCAAGTCCGGCCGGCAGGGCGATTTGTTCGTGATGTCCGGCGTCGAATGCAAGGAGCATCAAGGCATGAACGCCAACACGCCGATTCCGTTGCGCGGCGAAGCGAATGAAAAAGCCGTCGGCGAATGGAACACCAACGCCACAGCCTGCGCGGGGAACGATGTCAAAGCGGTCATCAACGGAAAATTGCTTAACGAAATCACCGAATGCACAGTTTCATCCGGCTTCGTGGGAATCCAAAGTGAAGGCGCGGATTTTGAAATCCGCAAAATGTTTTTGGAACAACTAAATCAGCCAAACGAATTTTTCAAAGTGATTACAGATGCTCAATCAGGACGATATGCTGTTGTGAATTCGGACAAAACAGTTGTTATATTGAAGGATAAGAATGGCAATATTATTTGGTCCACAAATGTCACAAGCTGGCAAACAGAACCGACGGATGGCGCAAAACAAATATATTCCATGAAACTTTTCAGCAATCAACTCATGGTGCAAGTTGGGAGAGGCTCTGTTGCAATTGATATACAAACCGGAAAAGTAAAAGATTTTAGAGTTTATTAAAACCCGACTGAAGTCTGGTGTTAATCAGAATCGATTCGTTTCTTCACCCACGCCTTCGCCTGACGCGGCGTTTTCAATTCATCCTGCAATTGCTTCTCCCGGATTTCGTGCAGCATCGCGCCCAGTTCTTTTCCCGGTTTCATTCCCAGCGCAATCATATCTTTTCCCGTGAGCAGCGGCGGACGGATCGCCGGTTTCTTTTTCAATTCCTCCACCTGCGCGACCAGAAAATTGTAATTTTCCAAATTGCCATTCGAGCCGAGGCAATCCAGCTTGTGCAATTCCAGTTCCAGCGGAAACGTCTCGCGCAAAAGCAAACGCCGCAAAGTGGATTTCCGCATCTGCTTCACGTCCTTGAATTGCATGTGATGCAGCACGCACGCGACGATTTCATCAATCTGCTTTTTCGGAAAACGCAGGCGGTTCAAAATCGCGCGCGCCATGTCCGCGCCAATTTTTTCGTGGCCGTAAAAATGGATTTTGCCCGTCGACGAATCTTTTTCCGCCGTAACCGGCTTGGCGATGTCGTGTAAAATCACCGCCCACGGCAATGATTCATGCGCTCCCGCCAGCATTTTTTCCAGCATCAACCAAATATGATTGAACACGTTGCCTTCCGGATGAAAATCCGGCGATTGCTCGCACTCAATCGTCGCCGCGAGTTCGGGCAGAATGTGTTCTAGCAATCCGCTCTCGCGCAACAAAACCAATCCGCGCGCGGCGTGCGGTGCACTAAATAACTTCAAAAGTTCATCGCGTATCCGTTCCGCGCTGATCAATTTTATTTTCGGCGCGAGTTTTTTCACGGCGGCAAACGTTTTCGGCTCGATTGCAAAATTCAGTTGCGCGGCGAACCGGACGGCGCGCAGCAGGCGCAAGTGATCCTCGCCAAAACGTTCTTCCGGTTTGCCAATCGTCCGGATTATCTTCGCGCACAAATCTTTTTCGCCGCCGACCCAGTCGTGGATTTTTTTGGTGAGCGGATCGTAGAAAAGTCCGTTCACCGTGAAATCGCGGCGCAACGCGTCGGCTTCCGCATTAGCAAAAATAATTTTTTCCGGGCGACGTCCGTCCTGATAATCCGCCTCGGCGCGAAAGGTGGCGACCTGGAATTGATGGCCGCCTTCGACGACGATCATCACGCCGAATTTTTTGCCGACGGGAATGGTTTTGCGGAAAAGTTTCTCGACCTGTTCCGGCTTCGCGTCCGTGGCGATGTCGAAATCGTCCGGCGCGCGGCCGAGCAAAAAATCGCGCACGCAGCCGCCAACCCAGAACGCGGCGAAGCCCGCCGATTGCAGGCGCGCAACAATTTGTCCGGCGATGGCTTTGGTCGAGTCGGTCTTCATTGCGGCTCATCATTTACGATTTGCGCGCGCAAATTGCCAGCCAACTCGCAAATGTTTATCCCTGTGAAATTGATTTTTAAACTTAATTATTTTTTCTTCCGGTAAATAAACCGCCAGAACCAAACCGTCCCCAGCGCGCCGCAGATGGCCGCGCCGATGAAATTCGCCTGCGGACTCACGCTCCACAGCCACGCGCCGAGAAACGAGCCGCTTGTCACCGTGCAGTCGCGGATAAGATAATAGGCGCCGTAAGTCCGCGCGCGCAGTTCCGGCGCGGCCTCGCCGATGATGAGCGCCTTGCGCGCCGGTTCGCCGAATTCCTTCAGGCCGCGCACGACGAACGCCAGCGCGAGCCATTTGAAATCGTGTGCCCACAGCAGCGTCACCGGAAACAGCGTGAAGAAAACAAACGTGATGAGCACGAACGGGCGGCGTCCGTATTTGTCCGCGAGATGCGCGACGGGAATGTAACACAGCATCGCCGTGACCATTTCAAAGACGGCCAGATAACCGAATTGCTGCGCCGTCAAGCCGCCGTGATCCATCGCCCACAAAATGATGAACGCATACGGAATCCGTTCGCAGAAGCGGATTAAAATATCGCTCACGAGCAGTTCGCGCAGCGCCGGCGTGAAGGTTTTGACGACGCCGCGAAACGTAGTGGCACGGGCATCTTGCCCGTGTGTTGCATTTTGTTTTGATGGACTCACGGGCGAGACGCCCGTGCCACTAATGAACCATTGAAACGCCAGTGTCAGCAAGCTCATCGCGATGCAGAGCGCGAGCGCGTAACGCACGCCGTCCGTCCAGCCGAAGCGCGTGAGCAGCCAGCCGCCGATGAGCGGGCCAAGCATCATCGGCACGCGGCGGATCATGGATTGCACGCCCACGCCCATCGTGTGCCGGTTGCTTTTCAGCGACGTGGCGATGACCGAAAGCGTCGCGGGCAGCGACAACGCGCTCCACGCGAGAAATAAAAACGAGCCGAGCAGCAACGCCAGCCAGCTTTGCCAGACCAAGACCAAAACGTAACCGCCGATCGAAATTAAACTGAAGAGCAGCAGCGATTTTCTTTGACCCCAATGATCGGTCAGCCAGCCGCCGGGATACGCGTAAACCGCACCGAGAAATGTTTGGAGCGCGTCGAAAAGCCCGATGATGAAAATTCCGCCGCCAAGCGTCTCGATGTATTTTGGCGCGAAGCCGAGCCATAATTTTTCGCCCATGCCCGCGAGCAAAAGCGCGACGAGCAGCAGCGATGTGTTACGTCGCAGCGCGAGAAATTCAGAAATGGCCTTCAAACTCATCGGCGAAATAATTTGGCACGAATTTCATGAGTTGGCACGAACGGAATGTCGCGCGAATCTTCAGAATCGAGGCGGGTGATTTTTTTTCGCCGCTTGACTCATTCGCCGCAAAAATTTTAACTGGCGGCAATCAGAGCGCATGTTCATCGCCATTCCAGTTGGAATGAATTATCGGACCGAAAGGCTTCCGCTCGTGACATTTTCGCTCATCGGCATCAACACGCTGGTCTATCTCGTTTCGCTGTTTTTCTTTTTTAGCACGGATGGTGAATCGGAGTTTTGGATCTTCACCCATCTTTGGCTCATACCATCGGCCTGCACCTGGAACGCGCCGCTGACTTCGATGTTTGTTCACGCCGGATTTTTTCATCTGTTCGGCAACATGATTTTTCTTTTTCTGTTCGGCTCGTGCGTGGAAGACATGATTGGCCGTTTGCGTTTCGCAATTTTTTATTTGCTGGGCGGCTTGGTCGCGGAATTCGTTTATATTGCGATGTTGCCGGAACATTTCATGTCACCGCATCCGCTGGGCGGCGCGTCCGGCGCCATCAGCGCTTGCATGGGAATGTATCTGCTGCTGCGCGCCGGGGCGGACATCGAGTTCAAATATTTTTTCTGGTTCATTTATATTCGCGCCGGTGAATTTGAGATTCCCGCGTGGATGGCCATCACGTTCTGGTTTGGGAAAGATCTTTTGTGGGCCGTGCTCGGCCTCGTTGCCAAAAACAGCCGCGGCGGCGTGGCGTTCGGCGCGCACGTCGGCGGCTTTCTCGGCGGACTGGCGATGATCGCCGTTTATAAATGGATTGTGAAGCCGCGTGAAAATCCGGACGACAAACCAAATCTGATCATTGATCCGGCTCCCGTTTTAGCCGCCGCCCGTGTTCAAAGAGAATTGCCCACCGACGAAACGCCAACTATTTTCCTGCATGACGGCAACGGGCAAAGCGGGCCGTTCACGCTCTCGCAAATCCAGTCCCGATTGTCGCGCGGCGAAATCCCGCGTGACGCACAATATTGGAGCGAGGGCATGAACGATTGGGAAAGTGTCCTGGATTTGGCGGGCCATCCGTTGCCATAGTCGCGGCAATTTTGAATTTTGTTGCTTGCCAAGCGCGCAATTTCTTCGCTCAATTTTGCCCGACAAATGAAAAATTCATCTGACAAACCGCTCGTCGGCATTTTGATGGGCAGCGATTCCGACTGGCCGACCATGAAACTGGCCGCTGATGCCTTGAAAGAATTCGGCCTCGCGTCCGAAGCCAAAGTCATTTCCGCGCACCGCGATCCGCACGGGCTGGAAGAATATGTTTCCGGCGCTCCGGCGCGCGGCATCAAGGCGTTTATTTGCGGCGCGGGCGGCGCGGCGCATCTGGCCGGTGTCACGGCGGCGTTCACGACGTTGCCGGTGATTGGCGTGCCGATTTTGGGAAAATCCACGGACGGATTGGATTCACTTTTATCCATGGTGCAAATGCCGCCGGGCGTGCCGGTCGCGACCGTGGCCATCAACGGCGCGCGCAACGCGGGCATTCTCGCCGCGCAAATCATCGCGACGGGCGACGCGCATTTGCAGGAAGAATTGAAAAAATTCAAAGTGCGCTTGATGGAAGAATCGCGCGCGAAAAACAAAAATCTTTCTTAGTCAGTAGTCAATGGTCAAGAGCTGAAATATTTGGCAACCTGTCACTGGCTATCAACTACTGACTATCAACTAAAAATGGAACAGCTCATCGCCGGCGTGCATAAGTTTCAGCGGGACCAGTTTGGCAATTACCGCAAACTGTTCCGCAAGCTGTCGCAGGAGGGACAGAATCCGCACACGTTGTTCATCACCTGCTCGGATTCGCGCGTGCTGGCGGAACTCATCACGCAGAGCAAGCCGGGTGATCTGTTCGTCGTGAAAAACGTCGGCAACATCGTTCCGCCCGCGAGCGCGACGGGCAGCACCAATTCCACCGCCGCCGCGATCGAGTTCGCCGTCGAGACGTTGCGCGTGAGCGACATCGTCATCTGCGGCCATTCGCAATGCGGCGCGATGTCGGCGTTGCTCGGCGAAAATCCGGCGGGCAAATCCATGCCGCACCTGCGCGAATGGCTGAAGCTCGCCGCGCCCGTTTTGGAAACGATGCGCTCGCAATACATCCATCTCGCAAAAATGGCTGAACGCGTGGATGCCGCCGCCGCCGAGAATGTTTTGTTCGCGCTGGAAAATCTGCACAGTTATCCATGCGTGCAGGACCGGCTGATGGACGGCACACTGCGATTGCACGGCTGGTTTTTTCAGATCGCGACGGCGGAACTTTTTGCCTACGACCCGGAGTTGTTGCAATTTCAACCGTTGGTGCAGGAAAAATAATAAATTCAACGCGGATTGACGCTGACAAATTTCCCGCGCAAAATCATTGCATGGGCACGCCTAAACAGATGAAACGAGTCAAACGAACGACACCGAATAAAAAGGCGCGCAAAAACCATGCAATTTATTCCTTGGCTCGGAGAAAAAAGGGAAAGCCTGATTTTCAATACGCGAAGACAATTCTTAAATGATAACACACGCAAGCAGTCTTACTCAAATCTACGACGAAATTAAGTGGCGGTATTTTGCCGAGCTTAAGCGTTCTGATTTTTACAAAGGTGATGTTCGCGCTTTCGTCGGCTTGCGGACTTGGCATTACGAACGTGAATTTGCAGATGAGGGATGTTTGCCGCATGAAGCCCATGTAATGGCTTTTGAAAAAGCGTTGGCTGAAGTTTCACACGCCAACACGGCTAAATTCCAAAAGTTGTTTGATGCAACGCTTGAAGATTGGCGCGAATGCCAAAAAAGTTGGCCGGATGGATTTGAGCAGCATCTTTGGCCCGAACATTCGCTTCAAATTGAGCCGACTGAAGAAGGCAACGAACTGTCCGTTGTTTCCTTATTTTCTGGCGCACTAGGTCTGGATTTAGGCTTTCATCTCAATGGATTTGGCGTGCGAGTCGCAAATGACTTGGAGCCATCGGCGGCGGAAGTTGCGCGGATCAATTTGCCAGACTTGCCATTTCTTTGCTGCGACATTAACGATGTAACGCCTGCTGAAATTCTTCGCAAAGCCGGATTGAAACGTGGCAAAGTGGATGTGCTTATTGGCGGACCACCTTGCCAGCCATTTTCTACTGCTGGCAAGCGGCAGGGTTTTAACGATGTTCGTTCGTCTCCGATTATTGCATTTCTTGCCGCTATCAAGGAAATGCAGCCGCGCCTTTTCGTCATGGAAGAAGTCACAGGGCTGCTATCTTCACGTCTTGAGCATATTCCAGAAATTGAGCGCGATGACGAAAACTTGACGACCGAACAAGAGCATGGTTCGGCGTTTCGCTGGCTCATTTCGCAAATGGACGAGACGAGTTATGACTATTGTTACGGCGTCCTGAATGCTGCTAACTTCGGCGCGCCGCAGACTCGGAACCGCATAGTCTTCATCGGCACCAAACGTGGAACCGCTTCACTTCCGCAACCGACTCATGGTTTCGAGCGCGAACAAGATTTGTTTAATGACAACTCAAATCTCAAGCCATGGAATACATTTTGGGAAGCAACCGCTAATTTGTTTGAGCCGGGAGCGTGTGGAAAATACGCCAAGGGAATTGCGCCACGCATGAAACTTGTGCCACCCGGCGGCTACTGGCGGCATCTGCCACAAAACGATATTGCCGCCGCAATGGGCGGCGCGGTTGACGCGGCTGGCGGCAAGATGGGATTTTATCGGCGGTTGGCATGGGATGAGCCATCGCCAACGGTTGTGACTTCACCAGCACAGAAAGGCACAATCTTTGGTCACCCCTATGAGCAACGCCCTTTGTCAGTCGCAGAGTTCAAACGGCTTCAAGGCTTTCCCGACTCATGGGAAATTCCGGGTGCTTCTGCCGTGCAATACAAGTTGATTGGCAACGCGGTGTCTGTGCATATGTCTTCGGCCATCGCGCGGCACGTCGCTCAACTTTTGAAAAAATAATTATGACAACAGAGCGATTTCATTTACTGCTCGGCGGAATCATTGAGGTAGAGTTGGATTTTGCTCGTGAGCGAGCCAGAACTTTCGCCAGCGGGTTCAGAAATTTTGCTGAATTTTTATCTGTGCCAAAATCTCGGCTGGTCGGGCCAATGACCGCTTCGGGCAAACCTGTTCTGCGACTGAAAGATGAGCAGATTGAGTTGCTTCACAAACTTCGTAAGAAACGACTGAACGCAAAGCAAACCATTTCGGAAAATTACATCGCGGCCATCAGTCGAAAGTTTGCGACGCGCCAAGTTGAGATGATTCGAGCAATGAATCTCGATTCGTTGAGTGTGAATCCACTCCTCGTGAAAGTCTTGAACATCCACACTCCACGCGAACTTGTCAGTTTTCAAGTCGAGATGGCAGCAACGCGTTCCATCGTGACTTCAATGGGGTTTTATTTGGAACAGCTTGTATGGGCGAGTTCTGATAACATTGAAAAAGCTCCACGCGACTCAAATTGGGATTTCAAAATGACACGCGGTCTCCGCGCCCATTGGTTGCAAATCAAGAGCGGGCCAAACGATATGGACAAGGATCAGATTTCGCATTGGGCGAAAAAGATTGAGGAAAAAATTTCTGCTGGTGACGAAGCATACCTCGGCTTCACTTACGGCAAGAAATCTGCCGTAAGTGTGACTCTTGGATTATTGAAACAATATCTGCCGGATTGGGAAATGCGGGTTATGGTCGGAAAAGAACTTTGGCAGTTCGTCAGCGGCGACCCGCAACACCACACACGACTTTGCAACCTTTTACGGCAAGCAGCACTGACGGTTTTGCATAAATCGTCAATCGTGTCCGAGTTGAACATTGCGGTTAAGCGCATCACTGCCGAGTTTGAGGCGAAATATGGTCACGGCGAAGAAGCTGTTGAGAAATTCATCCGTGAAATCCTTTGAAACGTGTGAGTCAACCTAGAAAAAATCAATCTTGCCGTGAAAGATTTAGGCGTCGTGATCTTGTGACGAAGCCGCTTGGATATTTTGCAATTCGTTCGCAGATTCAACTTGAACACCGTCGTCGTTTTTCACCAGCTTTTGCCGAGGCTCAAGCGTTGAGATATGCCGCGACTAAAGCCAAGACTCCGGCGGAACTGATGAAAATTGTGGAAATCCAATCAGCTTTGCTGACAGCAGCGGGCGTGTCAGACAAAGCCACTAATTATTTGGAAGACTCCGACAAGCGCGAAGCCGTCAACGGTCTCATCAAAAACTTCCTCGAACCTGCCGGTGTGAATTTTGTCGAGGAGCTGGTTTTTCGTTTCTTACTGACTCGCGGCGACACGCTTGGTGGTTCGATGCGAAACGTGGGCGGCTTCATGGCGCAAAAAAAACTCACGCGCGCCATTCTTGCCTGTCTAAAATTGGCCGGGAAAAAATGTCATTGGCTTCATGCGAGCACAAAAACATGGGCTGAACTTCCAGATGATGATGCCGACGTGGAGTTGTCACTGCGCGGCCTCTCTTGGATCGCTGCGAAAGGACCGCGAACGCTTCTCTACAACGTCACCGTGCCGCTGGTGAAAAACAACGTGGATTTGTCATTGTTCAATTGTTCATTCGACAAATTGACGCGTGAAATTATCCATACACCGTCTGCTTACATCGCGCTTGGAGAACTCAAAGGCGGCATTGACCCAGCAGGAGCGGATGAGCATTGGAAAACTGCCCGCTCGGCCTTAAATCGAATTCACGAAGCGTTTGCCAAGCAAAAACTCAAGCCGCACACATTTTTCATCGGTGCGGCCATTGAATCGAAAATGGCCGGAGAAATTTGGGATATGCTCCAGGAAGGCATTTTTGAAAACGCCGCGAATCTTACGGACGAAGACCACATTTCTTCCATCACGAGTTGGATTTGCACGTTATGAATTTGGAAAACAAAGAACCCGCGCCCGCGCCGTCCGATTTCATCCGCGACATTGTCGCCGCGCACGTCGCCGGGCAAAAATATCCGCGCATCCACACGCGCTTTCCGCCGGAGCCGAACGGTTATCTGCACATCGGCCACGCGAAAAGCATCTGCCTCAACTTCGGCATCGCGCGCGAGTTCGGCGGCGTCTGCAATCTGCGCATGGACGACACGAATCCCGCGAAGGAAGACGTCGAATATGTGGATTCAATCCAGGCCGACGTGAACTGGCTCATCGGCGACTGGGCCGAAGACCGGCTCGGCCTCAAACCCAAGGGCAAAACGCCCGAAACCATCAGCGGCGACGGCAAACGCGATTTTTTTCTGCCAGCGATAGTGGGACAGGCTTCCAGCCTGTCTACTTCTGCAAAACAAAGCAGTGACAGGCTGGAAGCCTGTCCCACTCTTGAGCCATTTTACGCGAGCGATTACTTCGACCAGATTTACGATTACGCCGAGCAATTGATCGAACGCGGCAAGGCCTTCGTCTGCGATTTGTCGCCCGCCGACATGGAATTTTATCGCGGCGCGCCGGATCGTCCGGGAAAAGATTCGCCGTTCCGCAATCGCACGCCGGAAGAAAATCTCGATCTGTTCCGACGCATGCGCGACGGCGAATTTCCCGACGGCGCGCGCACGCTCCGCGCGAAGATTGACATGGCGTCGCCGAACATCTGGCTGCGCGACCCGATCATTTACCGCATCAAGCACGCCGAGCATCATCACACCGGCGCGAAATGGAAAATTTATCCAATGTATGATTTCGCGCACGGCTTGAGTGATTACATCGAAGGCGTCACGCACAGCATCTGCACGTTGGAATTTGAAGTGCATCGTCCGCTTTACGGCTGGATTCTCGAATCGCTCGGCCTGCCGCGTCATTTGCCGAAACAATATGAATTCGCGCGGCTCAATTTGAGTTACACGCTCTTGAGCAAACGCAAATTGCTCCAGCTCGTCGAAGAAAAAATCGTCACCGGCTGGGACGATCCGCGCATGCCGACGATTTGCGGCATCCGTCGTCGCGGCGTGACCGCCGAAGCGCTACGAAATTTCGCCTACAACATCGGCATCACAAAATTCAACGGACTCACGGACGTTGCGGTTTTGGAACACGCCATCCGCGAAGACTTGAACAAACGCGCGCTGCGCCGGCTCGCCGTCTTGCGCCCGCTGAAAATTGTCATCACAAATTTTCCCGAAGGCAAAGTCGAGGAACTTGACGCCATCAACAATCCTGAAGACGAAAGCGCGGGCCGACGGAAAATTCCGTTCAGCCGTGAAATTTTTATCGAGCGCGACGATTTTCAGGAAATTCCGCCGCCGAAATTTTTCCGGTTGAAACCTGGCGGCGAAGTGCGCTTGAAATACGCCTACATCATCAAGTGCGACGAAGTGGTGAAGGACGCCGGCGGCAACCTCACCGAGCTGCGCTGCACCGCCGACCTCGACAGCAAGACTGGCGGCGCGACCTCCGCGCGCAAGGTCAAGGGCACGATCCATTGGGTGAGCGCCGCGCACGCGCTGGATGCCGAGGTGCGCCTTTACGACCGCCTCTTCACCGAAGCCGAGCCGGAAAAGGACGGACGCGATTTCAAATCCGTCCTCAACCCGCGCTCGCTCGAAGTCATCACCGCCAAACTTGAACCGAGTTTGAAAGACGCGAAACCGGAATTGCGCTATCAATTCGAGCGCATCGGCTACTTTGCGCTGGATAAAGACAGCGCACCGGGCAAATTAGTTTTCAATCGGACGATTACGTTGAAAGACACTTGGGCGAAAGAAGCACAGAAGGGTTGATTAAACCATGAATGCCGAAACCGCTTTTGAAAAACAGATCGGCCAGTATCGTCGCATGACCGGCGAGCAGCGGCTGAAAATTGCTTTGGATCTGCACGAAATGTCCTGCAACATTGCGCGCGCGGGAATTCGCCAGCAGCATCCTGACGCGAATGAAATTGAAGTTGAAAATTTTCTTCACGCCCGGCTCAAACTCGCGCGCGCCGCATGAGCGAACAGGAATTGCTCGCAGATTGTTTGCGCCGGTTGAACCGGAGCGGCGTGGTTTATTATCTCACCGGTTCGATGGCGAGCAACTACTGGGGCATTCCGCGCACGACACACGATCTGGATTTCGTCGTGCAATTGCCGGTGTCCGCCGTGCCGCGCATTGTCCGGGAATTTAGCGGCGATTTTTACATCGAGGAAGCCGCCGTGCGCGCCGCATATCAGCCGCCGCACCAGTTCAACGCCATTGATACGCGCTCCGCGTTGAAGGTGGATTTCTGGCTGCCCAAACCCGAACCATTCGACCGCGAAATGCTCCGGCGGCGCATCCAGGCAAATCTCTTCGGCGAACCGGCGTGGATTTCCACGGCGGAAGATGTCATCCTGCACAAGCTCGTCTGGAATCGCATCACGCCCTCCGACCGGCAGCTTGGCGACGCGGCGGGCATCGTGGCCGTGCAAGCGGATGCGCTGGATATAAATTACTTGAGACAATGGGCGCAGGAATTGAAACTGACCGCCGAACTGGAACGCCTGTTGAGCGGTGAGATTAAACCAAAAAACACATGAAACTGGAGATGCGGCAAAAACTCGCGCGCGAACCGTTCGCGGAAAAAATCCGGAAAGTCGGGCAGCTTGTCCGGCTGGCGAAAACTTTTCCCCGCCGCGCCGCGCGGTCTGGTTCGCCCCGCGCGACAAGCCGATGAATCCCGGTTTGCGAAAAAAAGACTACCTTGATAGATTGCCAGCCATAAAGACGATGCTTGAACCTGAAATCATCACGCGCAAGGGCAAGGCCGTCTCCGTGATTCTGCCCATCAAGGAATATCAGGAATTGTTGGAGCGCGCCGAAGATGCCGAGGATGCGGCGTGGTTGAAGCGCGCCCGCCAGAAGCCGCTGCATTATCGTCCGCTCGAAGATTATCTGGCCGGCCGCCGCCGCAACTGACCATGTATCGCGTCTTCCTGTTATGAAATTGAACTACGAAATGATCATCTGGTGGAGCGTGGAAGATGAAGCCTATGTCGTGGACGTGCCGGAATTGTCCGGCTGCATGGCACACGGCGCGACGCGGCAGGCGGCCATCAAAAACGCCGAGGACGCCATCAAGTTCTGGATCAAGACCGCGAAGGACGACGGCTTGGAAATTCCCGAACCGCGCGGACGGCTGGTGTTTGCCTGATTCTACACCTTGCAATCATACAATCTTTTGCTAGGTTAAATTTATGAGCGACAAACAACTCGTCGTTGAATTGCTGAACCGGCTTCCCGCCGACGCGAAGTTGCAGGACATCGGCAGGGAGATTGAGTTTCTCGCGGCCATCCGCGAAGGCGAAGAGCAGGCGGATCGCGGCGAAGTTGTCCCGCACGAACAGGTCAAAAGGGAGTTTGCGTCGTGGATTTCAAAATAGTCTGGACGCTCCGTTCCCGCGAAGACTTGCGCGACATCGCCACGTTCATTGCCAAGGATAATCCACCGGCGGCACTCAAACTGGGCGACCTGATTTTTGCCCGCGTGGACACGCTGGAAAAATTCCCGGAACTTGGCCGCGTTGTTCCCGAACGCAACCAGCCGAACATCCGCGAGATTGTGGTGAAAAATTACCGCATTGTTTATCGCGTCCATCAAAAGGAAAAGTTTCTGGAAATCCTACGCGTCTGGCACGGCGCGCGCGGCGAGCCGCAAATTTAGAACCAATGAAAATCACGTTGAAAGACACTTGGGCGAAGGAAGCGCAGAAAGGTTAAACAAAGAAAGCTGTCGAAAATGAAATCTATAAAATTCAAACCGACAGCAATTGAAATTCCTGCTGGCGAACCGTTCAAGAACGATCTTTTAGCTCGAAAAGATAGCGCAGAAATTCTCACCGAGTTTATTGCCAGCCTTGATGAGCCGTTCGTTCTAGCAATTGATTCTCCGTGGGGAACTGGGAAAACCACATTTCTAAAAATGTGGCTTCAATATGCACAGAACCAAAAATTTCAATGTTTGAATTTTAATGCGTGGGAAAATGATTTTAGTGACTCACCACTTGTCTCTCTCATTGGTGAACTTGGCGCAGGCGTCTCCGCTATGCGATTGGGAGATGAGCAGACAAAATTAGCTCATAAAGTTTTTGAGAAAACAAAAAAAGCTGGCGCGGCACTTATCAAGACCGCTCTACCAACTGCAATCAAGCTGGCAACATCTGGATTGGTTGACCTTTCTGACGTTGCGAATCTTGCAGAAGAAATAGCGAAGAAAGAAATAGATAAATACCAAGCCGATAAAACTACCATCGCTCATTTCCGGCAAGAGCTTGAAGGGCTAGTAAAGAGTATTGCTGTAAAAAACGAAAAATCACAAAGTCAGCCGATCATTTTTGTGATTGATGAACTCGACAGATGTCGTCCGACTTACGCCATCGAATTATTGGAAAAAATTAAACACTTATTTTCAGTCAAAGGGTTGGTCTTTGTGCTTGCGATAGATAAACGCCAACTCTGTGAATCTGTAAAGGCACTTTATGGCGCTGGCATGGATGCAGACGGATATTTGAGAAGATTCATTGAGTTGGAATACCGCTTGCCGCAACCAGACATCAAAAAATTCGTTGAAGCACAGTTTTCTCGTTACGGTTTGGATAAAGTGCTGGCCGGAAAAACAAACCAGACTCACCATGAATATGGACACCTGAATCAGATTTTGCCCGAACTTTTTCAACTCTTTGGCTTCAGCCTCCGAGTTCAGGAGCAGATATTCACACAACTTTCTGTCGTTATTCGGACAACAGCCGCCAACTTTTTTCTGTATTCATTTCACCTTTGCTTGTTGATCTGTCTGCGAATAACAAATCGAGATTTGTATTTCCATTACGTCGAAGGCACGGCAACGCCCAATCAGGTAATGGACTTTCTAAAAAATTATCCAAGAGGGGAAGAATTTGTAGCCTCTCGAAGTGGCTGCGTTCTCGAAACACATTTGATTCTTGGAATTTCCGACTGGAAAAAAAGGGAAGCCGCTGTCAACGCAATCAAGTCAAAAGCGAATACAGATGCAAATAATAATTCAACAGATTCGAGAGCGCGTGAAATAGTTCAAAATTTTCAATGGGTTGGTCAATATGCAGATGATATGACCAAATACTTGGTTCGCAAAATTGAATTGTCCCAAAGATTTGTGAAAGAAAGCGAATAGTAGATTTTTCCAGCCATGCCTGACGACACGTTCAAAGAATTTGTGCTCGACCAGTTGGGCGCGTTGCCGGAGTTGCGCGCGCGGGCCTTCGCCGCGCCGTAGTGCTATCGTTGGTTGGCTCACGCGTCGCTTCGGCCACGCAGGCGGGCGATGTTCGGCGCGCATGGCCTTTATGCCGGCGATAAATTCTTCGGGATTCTGGACGAGGGGCGGTTGTTCTTCAAAACGGACGCGGCGAGCGCGGCGGATTACACGGCGCGCGGCATGGGCGCGTTCACTTACGAGTCGAAGGGCAAGGTGATGACGATGGCGTATCACGAAGTGCCGCCAGACGTGCTGGAAAATGCGCCGGAACTCACGGCGTGGGCGCGGCGGGCCATTGAAATCGCCTCAAGCAAAAAGAAACCGGCCAGGCGGAAATCAAAACGGAAGATTTTATCCGTTGCCAAAAAATCCAAACGTGTTTAGATAACGGCAGTTAAAAAACAAACCTTTATCTATGCTCTACTACACCTTGGTTTTTCTGCTCATCGCGTTGCTGGCCGGCGCGCTCGGCTTGTTCGGCATCGCGGGCATGGCGATGACCATCGCACGGGTTTTGTTCGTCATCTTCCTGATCGTATTCATCGTTTCATTGATCCGACGCGGAAAGCGATAACGTGCATGAGCCGGTTTCATTAGCCAAACGGCGCGCCAGAAAGCTTCGGATCATCGGCGTCATCGTGCTGGCGCTGGGAATTGCCGGCTCGGGAATTGTCTATTGGCTGGGAACGCGTTCGCCGGACGTGAGCGACGACCTTTCGATGACCGGCTATGACCGGCCCGCCGAGCGGCAGATGGAAATTCTTTACGGCAAGCAGGGCGAACTGATCGAGGACTGGTCGAACGACCTGAAGCAGCCCGGCACGCAGGCCATCATCATCCTGGTGACGACCGCTTTGATTACAGGCGGCTGTTTTTATTTCGCGCGGCTTCTGGATTCGGAGGAAACCCGCTGACGACTTGTTCAATGAATTTGTTTTCGACCGGTTGAAGACGTTTGATTTTTCAACCGGGCTTGGCTTCGAGGACGCGGGTGGCAATCTCCTGGGCGGCGGTGGGATCGTTCTGTTCCTCCGCGAGCCGGTAGGCCGGCCATGCCCGCACCTTCTCGCGTTCGTTTTCGGAATAGCAATTGCGGATGAAAAACTGGTTCATCTCTTTTTCAAAGGTCATAGCGTTGTCCGTTCTGGTTGGCTCGCCGGCGGCGCGGTTGGGTTGGCGCGGATTGGCGCGCCGTTTCAAACTTCAGGTGGCGCGTCAAACTTGCTCCGGCTTTAGTCATAAACGGACTTTACCAGAAAAAAGGAACGCCGGCGAGCCGAATCTGCCGGACGGTTCCCGACGACGCCTGGGCCAGCGGCGTGAACGCGCGCACTTTCAGCACACGCGGGCGACTTCGATGCCGAGGAGCCGGCCAAGCTTGTCAATTTTTCCCGCGATGTGGCCGACGCCGACGGCGCAATGATGCGCCGGGCCGTGTGCGTTCCAGTCATTCACAAATTTTCGCGCGCCGATGGAAAATTTGTAACGGCTGTTTGTGTTGCCGATTTCCAAAATCGGGCCGGGCACGGATTCGCCCTCGGCCACGAGCAATTTTAGTTTTCCATCGGCGGTTTCGACGACGGACAGCAACGTGACCGCGCCGTGCTTCACGGACATTTCCACGGACAACCCGCGTCCGACTTTGCCATGATACACTTTCAGCGGACGCACTTTGGTTTTGCCCTCCGCGATTTTGATGTGGCCCGGCCCGTCGTGACCCATCAAGACCACGTCGTCGGCAAAATCCAGCGCGTAGTATTCCGTGAACGAGCCGCCGACGCCGAAGGTGTCCAAGATTTTCATGGCCTGCGCGTTTTTCACTTCGTATTCGCCGGCCACGGGAATGCCGCGCGCGGTCAACAGTGAATTGCCCAAAATGATCGAGCTGATGGCGTCCTCGTTTTCCGCGTTGCCGGTGCCGCTGTAAAAATACGCGAGCGAGCCGAGGTCGTGTTCCTTCACCAAACGGTCGAGGGCGACGGAAGTTTTCGCGGCGCGTTCGAGTTCCGCCAACGAGCAATCCGGTTGCACGGCGAAAACTTTTTGGAAGTGCGCGACGCGATTTTTGATTTGCGCGGCGGAAACTTCACGGCGCAACGCGGCGAGTTCGTCCACCTCGAGAATTTCCAGATGGCCGCCGAACGTGGCGCATTGCAGCGTGGTGTCGGAATAAATGTCCAGCATCCCGCCGTAATAATGACCCATCAAACCGAGGCGATTGTGAAACATCGTGTGCGCGACGCGTGCGGCAGCGAGCCATGCGTCCACTTCGTCCCAGAAGATTGGATCGTCATGCAACATCCCGGTGACCTGATGAAAATCAATCTTTGCGCGGCTGAAAACATTGGCGATTTCCGGCACGGGACACGCGGCGCAAAACGCGAGCCAGTCGCCGGTCATCGCCGTGCGATCACCCAGCTTGTTGAAATTTTCGTAATCAATCGCGGCGGCGGGTTGCAGGTTCAAAACGATGACGGGAACTTTCGCGCGTTGCACGACGGGCAAAACGGTGGACGACAGCGCGTAGGTCGTGACATGCAGAAAAATCAAGTCCACATCCGCCGCGCGGAATTTGTGGCCAGCTTCGAGCGCCTTTTTTGGATTGTCAATCAGTCCGAGATTCACGACTTCGATGCCGGGGCGTTCCAATTTTCCATGGACGACGCGCAGGTAGCCTTCGAGCCGTTGTTTGAGGCCTTTGAATTGCGGCCAGTAGGTATCAAGCCCGATGCCGAAAAGGCCGACGCGGAGTGTTCTGCGGTTTTTCATTATATTGCGTATAAAATTGGAGTTGGATTTGTAACATCCGCGAATGATTCGCGAAATGAAAAACTTGACGCGGGAGAGCCATTAAAATAATTACAAGCGCATCAATCGCACGTTTTAACCGACCAAAGCACATCCACCATTATGATCGCACCAACCACGGAAACCAAATCCACCGGCAAGGGCGGCAGCCTGTTCACCACCGCCGAGGGCAAAAACCTCTTCGTCACCTTCGCGCTCGTCACCTCGCTGTTCCTGCTGTGGGGTTTTTGCAACGGCATGATTGACATCCTGAACAAGCAGTTTCAGGTTTCGCTGCACATCAACAAGGAGCAATCCGGCCTCGTGCAGTTCGCAAATTATCTGGGCTACTTTTTGATGGCGATTCCCGCCGGTTTGCTGGCGCGGAAATTCGGCTATAAGGGCGGCATCCTGATCGGCCTGTCACTGATTGCGGCGGGCGCGTTTTGGTTCGTCCCGGCGACGCACATCGGCGAATACTGGGCGTTCCTGCTCGGCCTGTTTGTCATCGCCACGGGCATGACCTGCCTGGAAACCATCGCTAATCCTTACACCACGGTGCTGGGCGCACCGGAAAGCGGCGCGACGCGCATCAACATGGCGCAGACCATCAACGGCGGCGGTTGGATTCTTGGCCCGATTGTCGGCGGCCAGTTTGTCTTTGCCGGCGGCGAAAACTCAACCTCCAACGCCAGCCTCTACATCCCCTATTTGGGCATCGGCGTTTTTGTGGCCGTGCTGCTCGTCATCTTTGCCGTGTCCAAAGTGCCGGACTTGCACGCCGAGGATGAAAGCAAAAAGACCGTTGAACAAAAGAACAGCCTCAAGCCTTCGAGCGGCCAGCTCGCGGTCATCAGCATCACGCTGCTGGTTGTTTTCGGGGTGTTGTATTTCTTTATTTCCCCTATTCTGGGTCTGGTTTGGACGCTGCTAAATCTGCCGCCGGCCCTGCTCCAGCCGGTGAAATATATCCTGCTGGTGGCCGCCTACATCGCCGCCTTCCTGCTCGTCTCAAAAAACTGGGATTTGTTCCGGCGCAAACATTTTACGATGGGCATCGGCGCGCAATTTCTCTACGTCGCTGCGCAGACCGGCGTCTTCAGCTTCTGCGTGAATTACATTCTGGAGAACGATCCCGGCGTGACGAAACTGCAAGCCTCCCACTGGCTCGGCGCGATCGGTTTCGGTTTGTTCATGTTCGGACGCTTGTGCGGCAGCATCGTCATCAGCCAGTGCAAACCGCAACTGGTGCTGGCGGCCTACGCCGTCATCAACGTCGGGCTGGCGGCCTTGTGCATGGGTGGCGGCACGCTCGGCCTGTATGCGATGTTCGGCACGTTCTTCTTTATGTCCGTCATGTATCCGACAATTTTTGCGCTGGGCATCCGCGGCCTCGGCGATTACACCAAGCTCGGCGCCTCGCTCATCGTCATGTCCATCGTCGGCGGGGCGATCGCCGCGCCATTCATGGGCCACATCGCCGACACGCATTCCATGCGCACCGGCTTCGTGGTGCCGCTCGTGTGCTTTGTGTTCATCGCCATCTACGGAGCCATCTGGCAGAAACTGGAAGCCACGGACGCGGCGAAATAATTTCTTATTCAAAACAAAAACGCCCGCAGCATTCTGCGGGCGTTTATATTGGCAATCGAAGATCCGAGCGTCAGCCGGAAATCAAAATCACGTTCGCATATTGCGTCGTGTCGCCGGTGCGGATTAGGCCGATGGCGTGCGGCACGCGCTTTTTTAATTCCACATGCGGCTCGAACTTCGCCGGCACACCCTTGAGCGCGGCGACAAACTTCAGGCGGACGGCCGGCGTGTTGTGCCGCAAAAATTCCTCCGCCTGGAAAGCCTGCGTGAATTTGTGGTTCAGGCGCACGGCGGCGATGACCTGCAGCACCGTCGGCACGTCGTCCACGAGCGAAATGTCCACCGTCTCGATCTGCGGCCAGAACGGAAAGCCCCGGTCGGCAATGACCAGCGCATTCGTGTGGCGCACGCGCGCGAGCAGCGCGAGGATTTGCGGATTCAGGATGCCAGCGTTAATCATGGAAAAATTCTACCGGCCCAGCAGCGACACGCCAAGCTTCAAAAGTTTTTGCACGTCCGCTTTCGACTTCGCCTCGGCGTAAATCCGCAACACCGGCTCCGTGCCCGAACCGCGCAGCATCAGCCACGTCGAATCTTCGGCAACATATTTTACGCCGTCCCGCGCAGCCACTTTCGCCAGCGTCGAACGCAAAAGTTTTTTCGGCGGATTCGTTTTTAGAAATTCCATCAACGCCGCGCGCTTCTCCAGCGGAAAATGCGCGTCGTATCGCGCGTAACGATGCGGGCCGAATTCCTTTTCCAGCTTCGCGTAAATCTTGTTCACGGAAATTTTTTCCATCGCCAGCATTTCCAGCAGAAACAATCCGGCGGCGATGCCGTCACGTTCGGGAATGTGATTCACAAAACCGACCGAGCCGCTTTCTTCCGCGCCGAACAGCGCACCGGGCTTCATCAGTTCCGGCGCGATGAAACGGAAACCGATGCCGACTTCCGTGAGCGGCAGATTCCACGCCGCGCACATTTTGTCCACCATCGCCGTCGTGTTGAAAGTCTTCGTCACCGTGCCGCGACCGCCGCGATTGCGCACGAGATGGTGCAGCAGCAGCGCGATGACCTGCTGGTTCGTCAGTGGTTTGCCGCGACCGTCCATCGCGCCGATGCGGTCGGAATCGCCATCGGTCACGAGGCAGATGTCGTGCGGATTTTTGCGCAACTGCGCGCCGCCCAGCGCGTAATTTTTCGGCAGCGGCTCCGGGCAGATGCCACCGAACATCACGTCGTGTTCACCATTGAGCGTCGTGACTTTGCAGGACGTTCCGGCGAGCAAGGTTTCAAAAACTTCCGCGCCAACGCCGAACAACGCGTCGTGCGCCACGCGCAATTTTGATTGCGCGATCAGTTTGAAATCCACGAGCTTTTTAATGGCGCGAAAATGCGCGGGGCGAACGTCTTGCAAAATGATGTTCCCCTCACCCCGTCCCTCTCCCCATCGGATGGGGAGAGGGTGGCCGGAGGCCGGGTGAGGGGCGCGGCGGATCGGATTCCTGTTCAGAAAACTTTCAACGCCTTTGCATTCCTCCGGCCCGCTGCTGCCGCCGAAATGGGATTTTAGTTTGAACCCGTTGAAAATCGGCGGATTGTGGCTGGCGGTGATCATCACGCCGCCAACGGCGCGGAGATTTTTCACGGCGAACGAAATGCACGGCGTGGGCGTCGGCTCCGGCGTCAGAACAACTTGAAAATCGTTCCCCGCAAAAACCTCGGCGGTGATCTGTGCGAAGCGGTCGGACAAAAACCGGCGGTCGTAACCGATGATTACTTTTAATTTCCGCCCGAAAACTTCTGACTTCTGACTTCTGACTTCCGACTTCCAGTGGTCCGCCGTCGCCTGCGCGACGCGTGCGACGTTTGCAAACGTGAAATCTTCCGCAATGACCGCGCGCCAGCCGTCGGTGCCGAATTTGATTTGTGCCACTCGGAGAGTTTGGCAAAAGATTTTCTCCATGCCAAGCGCAGGCGTGCCAGCATGTCCCCGGCCAAAAATAAACCGCCCGTTCATTTTCCGCTCAAAATAAGCGCGAGGCAGAGGATGCGTTTTGGGTCATCGCACCAATTTGGGTAATAGCCTCTCCGCCAATTCATCAGCTCCATTTTCAAGTGCGCTCTTGGCTGCGATGTGTTCGGCCAAATCCACCGCCACGCTCGTTTGGCGGTCAATGTCCAGAATGTTTCCGCTCGCCACGTCGCGCGCCTTGATTTCAATCCGCGCGCGGCAGCTTTTAAAGTTGCCTTTGCTCATCCCGAATTCACTGAACGCCTCGCCAGTAATTTCGATGGCTGGCTTGTTCGTGGAAAGATTGTCAACCACCGTGAAGCCGCACTGCCGCAAAATCAGTGACAGTTCCGTCTGCACCGCCGGATCAATGACAAATTGACCGTAATGTTGTTCGGAAACTTTGACCAACACCTCCGGAAGTTTCTTGTCGCCCAGTTCGCTTTTGATTTTGGCCACACGATCTTCGTGCGATTCAACTTTGGCGACCAGCGTGTCGCCCTTTTGCATCACATCGGCGGCGATTTTCTTCGCCAGCTCCGCCGATAAATCAATGATGGTCAAGTCCGGTTTGCCGTTGACCACTTCGCCATAAACCCGGCTGGTCTCCGTGCCGATGATTTTGGCGACAATGATGGTCTGCTCATCCGCCTTAAAAACGCGTCCGGTAACGAGCACCTTGGCACCGGTTAATTGCCCTACCTTCGCCGCGCTTTCGGTGCTGACCGTGCCGGACAGACCGAGTTCCTGTTCGCCCAAAACCTTCTCCAATTCCGCGCGCTCGACGGTGATGAGTTGTGGTTCGGCGGACAAATCAGCGTTGACCAGCGTGGCGACCTTGGGGCCGAGGTCACGCACCGCTTCGTCTTTCGATTCAAAATCGAAAACGGCGACGGTGAGAACATCCGTTGCCAGCGCGCTGGCAATTCCACCGGCAAGCAATAGGCCTGCGAGGATCAATGTGTTGTTTGATTTCATAATTATTACGAGTTTATGGTTGTATTGACAAATCAGGAAGTACTGGCGGCTGTGGGTTCAACGCCAGCTTGCAAAAATTAATCAAGTTGAGTTGAGATTGCGGATTGTCCGGCAAATCAACAACCAAATCCGGCTGGACTACGACCACCACGTTGGTGTTTTCCGGCACAGAATAAAATGACGGCTGAAATTTACCCCGCTTTTGGGGCGGCGATTGAATCCATACGACCGGCGTTCCTTTACGGGCCAGCTTGCCGATGCGGCTTGCCAGGCCGTACCATTCCGGGTCGTCGGGGCCGCATGGCCCGACAATTGCAAGTTTACCGGAAAAATCGTCCAGCACGGCCTCTTCCAAATCCACAAATTTGATCGCCGAACTTTTCAGCGCGGGCTTGAGCTGTTTGTTGGGATCAAGCACGCCGAGATTGTTTTCGCTTTCGTCCACCAGCAGTTTCAACTCCGCCAGCAAATTCGTCGGATAAACCAGCACCTCCGTCTTGCCGATGACACTATTTGAGTTTTCCAGCCACTGGACGAAAAATTTCGTTTCCGCTTTAACGGCGGGAAAATCCAGTTGCGCTGATTCAAAAACGGTTTGCTGTGGCAACACTCGCAGTTTTTTCCATAACGTTTCGCCTGATTTAACCACCGTCACCGAACTGGTTTGCAAAATCCGCGCGCTGATTTCCGCCCCAACAATTGCATCACCAGGATTGCGCCAGACAACTGCAATGTTCCGCGATTGTCCGCTGAACACACATTGCGGCGCTGCATCCGATATCAGCATGGGTTGCGCGCTGGCAATGGAATCCGAATTTCCGACACAGAACCCAAAGGCGACATAAAATGCTGTGGTCCAAATTTTCATTGGCGTTTTTGGTCGGACTGCGTTTGTTTCAGCGACGCGACTTCCGACATGATTGAATCCAGCGGCACAACCCAGATTCCGGGCTTGAAACAGGCAGGTTCTGAACTGCCCGTGCCCGGAACACCACCCCATCGCTCGCGTCCGCAGAGCAGAAATTTCGGGGTGAAAAGCATCCAGCTTTTGGTTATCCCGATTTGGGGTATCAACGGCTGCGAATTTGAACCTAGGCCAGCCATCGGGGGACAGCCTTCAGCGTTGTCAAATTTCAACAGAATCTTCTCTGCCGCCGACCGACCGCGAGAAAAACAAAACAGTGCGGAATCGTATCCGTCTTTCGGCACAAATTTTTCTCCAGTGATAACATGGTTTACTTCCAAAGTGCCATCCGGCCCTGTTCCGCGCTCTTCCGCAACGATGTCCTGTTTCTCGGAATGATCGGTGAGCAAAAACAGATTGGATTGCCAGAGGGCGGCGGACAGATTTGGCAGTGATAATTCAGCGGGCAGTTTCCAAAGCGGCTTCGCACCATCATTGGAATTGGGCGAAAACGCATTGATTCGCTGGCGGCTGGGCTGTCCGAGACACAATTCCACATTGGTGCTTCCCGTATCGAGGCGGGAAATCCGCGCCGGGCGCGTGTTCCAGCCGTCTGTCAGAAACAAGACCCCATCCTCAAAAACCGGGGGCTGAAAAGACGCCGGAGCCGCGCCAATCTCCCGCCAGTCAGCGCCATCCCAGCGAAAAACTTTGTTATGGACGGCAGCACACAAAATATTTTGAGCGTCCGCGAACAATGCCAGATTCATCAGCGCGCCCTGCGAATCCAAGCTGGTGAGTGGCGGTTGGCGCTGGATACTGGCGAGCAGCTTGGTGCCACGCGCATCGTCAGTGATCTGCTGGATGGAATTGTAATCGGCGACGTAAAGTTTGCCGGCCAGGTTGTAGAGCTGGCAGTTGCCCGACACGGGCAGTGCGTTGGTATTCCATGTGTTTCCTTGCCAGTCGAACTTTTGCACCTTGCCGTTGTTGCTGGAATACAACGCACCTTGCCAGACCGTGCTGTGGTGCGAAAATTTGCTGCCTGTTTCAATGGTCAAAAAGTCAGGCAGCACCGCCACCTGCCAGCGGCCTGACACCGGATCAAATAGAGCCACGCCGGAATAGGTCTTGCTTGCCGAAGATTGCCAATTTCCATTTTGGTCAAACGAATAGACGAACGCAATGTATTGAAAATCCAGCAGCACCTTACCTTCAACTAGTTGATGATCCGTGAAACTAAACTCACTTGGCTGGTCTCCCGGCAGTCCATCCGTTGGCAGTGGAAAAAAATTCTTAACGGTTATCACGTTGCTGGAGACCAGCGGTTTCGGTGCGGGCGTTTCGGCGATAGGTTCCGCTTCGCGGTCTGGCGGGAAGCGATGCGGTACGAATTGCGGCGGTGTTCCGGGCTGGTCTAGCCAAGGCGGGCGCCCCGGAGGAAAATTCTCGCCCGGAGGCCGCGCCGGATTGCCATTAGCCATAGCGACACGGTTTGGCGAAGGTGGCGCGACGGCTGCGGGGTTGAGAATTTGTTCGACGTTTGCCTCGACTTGTCCAACCTGCATTTGACCGATTGGCGCCCAAGTTCCTGAAAGGTGTTTTTTGTATTCTGCCAAGAGTGGTTTCATTTCCTCCGCCTGTTCGCGGGAATAGTCTTTAAACCCGAAAATAAACATTTGGACAAACGCTTGCGGGTCGTATGGTTGCTTGTCCCGTAAAAATTCCTTCTGTTTTGCAAAAGCTTCGAGATTATTCAATGCGGTCAGGGTTTGCTCCAATTCCTTGTCTTTCGCCGCCAGCTTTGAGGCATATTCTGTCCGGTATTGGTTTCGGAGTGATTCTTTTGTGTCGGTCACAACGTCTCCGCCCATATATTCTACCAGGTCGTCGACACCCCAATTCAAATACAGAACCTCCACATTGTTAGTCTTGAAAAAGATACGGTTATTTACAAATGCGTCTAAAAAGTCAGTGAATGCGGATGAGAGTTCTTTGTCGTATGTCTTGTATGCGGCTCGCTTGTCGATGGACATGCTTAACATCCTGGATAGGCTCTCTGTATCCGCCAACCGAAGTGCCCGCGCTTCCATTTGCAGAGAAACGTCCGGCGATTCCTTTAATTCCGTAACAAAGCGTTGCCACAGGTCGGGCAAGCGTTTCTGGTCGACATTATTCCACGCAACCAAACGCGGCGGCGACGGCAACCGAGTTGACGAATGGTCTGCATCCCGAAACCAAAGCCGTTCGTGCAGATAGCTGAATACGGGACTGGCCATAAGTTCGCGATAAAGCGCCAGCGTATCTTCAGGCGTTTCCTGCCACAGGCATCCGCCCTCCACTTTTAACCCATAAATGCTTAAATAATTCAAGTCATCATGCGTAACTTTCCGGCTGCCGACAAAATAGCTGTCATGCACCGACGGCGCTCTGGAAAGCAATTCCGCCAGTGTTCGTGCTTGAGCGCGTAATTCTGCCAGCTTGTCCGCGACCGGCTCGTAAAATTCCGGCGACCAGTTAAACTGTTGCAACACGCGCGTTGCAATAGTTAGGTTTTCCAGCCCCAACTTATACCAGTCCGAATCTGGTTTCGGTTCGTCCGACGGCAAATTTTGGCTGAATACCTGAAACAGCCTCGCAGCCTGAATTGCGTCGTCTATTTTTTCTGGGCTGGGTGCCTCTCGTGGCGGAAAATAGATTACCCCCGAGTCTGGCGGCGGCATGAATGTCCGCACGCGCAGGTTCATGCAATCGGCATCGTGTTTACCCAACGCCCACGCTGCTTCTGCGGACTGACGAGCCTGGGGGAAAATCTTCCACGCTAGATTCCACTGTGCTTCCTTAAAAAACTTGTCTGCCTCGTCCACCGTATTCCAAGCCGCCGGACTGGCCGCCAGCTTCAAGGCCGCCAGAATTTTTCCCGCCAACTGATTCACCACCTCGACGCAATTTGTCCGGCTGCCGCTGGCCTCGATTAAAACCGGGGTGCCTCCCGGCGGAATCAAACGCGCGCTGATTGTCACTATATTCGGATTGAAACCGTTGCGGTCAATCGTCCCGTCCAACAGATACTTGCCATTCCAAAACGGTTCCGCTTCCGCGCCGGACATGTCTTTTTCTTCGGACAACGCCTGCATCCTTTTGCGTTCCAGCACGAACAGTCTTTTTTCCCGCACCAGCCGTTCCACGGTGAGGAAAAAAATCTGCCGCTCCAGTTCGGCCGCCTCCGCTGTCCGCACGCCCGCATGAAAATTCACCACGGAAAGCGGGATGGCATCCTGCGGCAACACCCCCAACTTCGGCAGCAGCGGTTCCAAATGGCCGGCGATATTTGCTGACCAAGCGGAAACACCCTGCGCGGGCAATCCAAAGCGTTCGTCCGTTAAAATGACACCTTGCCTCACCGCGACCAGTTGCGCGTTCAAAAAAACATTCGTACCTTCGGCGACAGATTGCAGCGCGAGCAATCCATCTGCGCCCAGCAAATGCCCCAGCTTCAAGCAGTCCAGATTGTTCAACGACAATTGTTGCTCGCGGATGACCTTTTCGATTTCCGTCCGCTCTAACAATTGCACCCTGTCGTTCTTTGAAAATTCCACCGTAATCAAATCCGCCGCGGCCACAGTATCGGTCGATTCACTGACAATCGCCAGGCGCACCGGCGCAGGATTACTTTGGGCGAACAGCCGTAATCCAATCACTGCGCAAAATATGGACAAGAGAATTTTTTTCATAAAACTTCGCTTCGTTTTAGCTTAAAGAGTCTTGGCTTCAATTTTCAAATTGCTGCTCGCGTAGATTCGCGACGTGCTCGACCACACGAATTTGCTTCCCTCCAGAATGATTCCGCCGCTGGCATCGGAAAGAACGGTAATATTTTGTCCGGCTATCTGGATTTCCTGCCCGCTAAAAGTCACGAGTGACGAACATTGCTTGCCATCGCAAATGCGGATGTAAATCGGCGGCGAAGTGGGCACGTCGTTATTGTCGGACAAAACCAGATTCATGCCATGTTCGTCTTCCACTATGGCGCGAACTTGGTTCGGAAACATAGCCAGGGTTTCACGGACAAGTTTTACGCTGGCCAAGGTGTCGTTCGTCGGAATTTTCTCTTTTCCCGCTCGCACGCGCCAGTGGCCGATGGCAAACGCAATGACGACACAGGCCGCCAGCCCGAAAGCCCATGCGAGGTGCGGTGAATAGTTTCGCGCCGTGCGGACTGGCGGATCATTGCGCTTGATGCCAGCCACTATGCGGCGTGGAAATATTGCCAAAGATTCTTCGGGTATTTCCGGCAACCGAGACTTTTTCAGAATGGATTCGAGTTCGGGTCTATTCATGGGGCAGGCCTTTTAACAGGCGTTTCAATTTTTGGCGCGCGGCGAAAACACGCCACGAAATGGTGGCTTCTGCGCAGCGCAGAGTTTTCGCAGCCTCGGCATGGCTTTGATTTTCGTAAATCGTCAGCACGATGGCGGCACGCTGTTTCGCCGGCAGCCGGTTGAGCGCATCCTGCACACGGCGCGAAAGGTTGTCGGGAAATCTGTCGCCAGGATTATTTTCGAAAACGGTCTCCTCCGCCCATTTTGAATGGATATCGCTGCGACGGCTTTCACGCCGGCGCCAGTCCAGGCTCAAATTGATGGCGATCTTGCACAGCCACGTCGAAAATTTTGAACCGCCGCCAAACGAGCCGAGCTGCCGGTAGGCGCTCAGAAAGGCGTCTTGCGCGAGTTCCTCGGCGTCATCAAGCGAGCCGGTCATGCGAAATGCCACTGCGCGAATCATTTTTTGATGCTGGTTCACCAGCGCAGCATAGGCCTCTGGGTCACCGGTGAGGCTTTGTTCAATCAACTTAGTATCGTCGTCGGACCCGGCCATGCACGTCATTTTAATGAATCAGACGAACGACGGCAGCAATTCCTTTGAGAAATTTTGAAGGAAAAAAACGACTTCGCTATTTCAAACTTTCAAATCGGCAAACGCGGGGTCGTTGTCGTGGGCGATTTTCCGCATTTTTTTTACGGCGGCGCCCATGTTGCGCTGGCCGAACAGGGCGGTGCCGGCCACAAACGTGTCCGCGCCAGCGCGGGTGCATTCGGCGACGGTCTGGTGGTTGATGCCGCCGTCCACGCTGATGCGGTAGCCGAGATGTTTTTCGCGTCGCCACGCTTCGGCCTGCTGGATTTTCGGCAGGCATTCGTGGATGAATTCCTGCCCGCCGAAGCCGGGATTGACGGTCATCACGAGCAGCAGGTCAATCTTGTCGAGATAGGGCTGGACTTCGGCGATGGCGGTGGGCGGGTTGACGGCGAGGCCAACTTTCTTGCCGAGATTTTTTATTTTCCAGATGAGCGGCAAAACCTGTTCGTCAAGTTCGACGTGGATGATGATTTCATCCGCGCCGGCGCTGGCGAACGGTTCCAGAAAAATTTCCGGCTTGCTGCACATGAGATGCACGTCGAAAAAAAGTTTTTTGGCGTGCGGCCGGACGGCGGCGACGACGGCGGGACCGAAGGAAATGTTGGGGACGAACTGGCCGTCCATGATGTCGAGGTGCAGCCAGTCGGCGCCGGCCCGCTCGGCGCGTTCGGCCTCCTTGCCCAGACGGGTGAAATCGGCGGCGAGCAGAGAGGGCGCGATAATCATGCGGTGAGTTTAAGTGGAGGACGGCGGCAAAGAAAGGTGGAACCGTCAATGCGGCTTGCCATCAAGGCAGCGGCGGACGGTTATGGCAAGGGTTTGCGGGTGATACGGCTTCTGCAAAAAATTCACCTCCGGTTCGAGCTTGAAATCTTTGCCGACGATGTCGGCGCTGTAACCGCTGGAGAAAATGACCTTCAGCTCGGGCTGCTCGCGCCAGAGGGTTTCGGCGAGTTCACGGCCGTTCATGCTGCCGGGCATGATGAGGTCGGTAAGGAGAAGGTTTATTTCGCCCTTGTGACGGTTCCACGCGGCGACGGCTTCGCCGCCATCGCCGGCCTGAAAAACCTTGTAGCCGTATTTTTGCAGGATGCGGGCGACGAGTTCGCGCACGGGCCGTTCGTCCTCGGCCAGCAAAATGGTTTCAGTGCCGCCGCGCACGGTGATCTGCGTGGTGGATTTTTCCCCGTCCAGGTTTGCGCTGTCAACATGCGGAAAATAGATGCGAAAAGTCGTGCCTTTGCCAACGTGGCTTTCCACTTCCACCCAGCCTTGGTGCTGCTTGACGATGCCATAAACGGTGGCCAGACCCAGCCCGGTGCCTTTGCCGACGGCCTTGGTGGTGAAGAACGGCTCGAAAATGCGCTGCATGTTTTCCGGCGAGATGCCGCTGCCGGTGTCGGAATTGCTGATGCAAACGAAGCGGCCCGAGCGCGCCTCGGGATACCGCAACAGATGATTTTCATCCACGTCCACGACGCCGATCCGCACGGCAAGCTGGCCGCCGCGGGGCATCGCGTCGCGGGCGTTGACGGCGATGTTCAACAGCACCTGCTCCATCATGCCGGCGTCCGCCTCGATCACCGCCGAGGCCTGGGAATAATTCACCTGCAACGCCACGTCCTCGCCGAGCAGCCGGCCCAGCATGTCCGTCATGTTGCCGACGACCTTGTTCAAATCCAGCTTCTTGGGCTGGATAAGCTGGCGGCGGCTGAACGTGAGCAACTGGCGGGTCAACGCCGCCGCGCGATTCGACGCCTGCGTGATCTGCTGGGCCGAGCGCATTGCCGTGTCGTCAAGGTTCGAGGCCGTGAGCAGCGAGGCGTGACCGTGAATGACGGTGAGGATGTTGTTGAAATCGTGCGCGACGCCGCCGGCGAGCTGGCCGATGGCCTCCATTTTTTGCGACTGGCGCAACTGCTCCTCCAGCCGGCGGTGCAAAGTGACATCGCGGAAAAGGCTCAACAGCAGCAGCGGCTTGCCGCTCAATTCCACGAACGAGTCGGCGATTTCAAAAACCACCTCGCGCCCGTCGCGCAGCCGGAAGGGCCGCTCAATCTTGCTTTCGACGTTGTGCTCGCGGAACTGGGCCTGATGCTGCTGCAACATCAAGCCCGCGTCATCCGGCTCGCCGTAAATGGTCGTGAACAATTTGCCTTCGAGTTCCTCCTGCTTCAACCCGACCATTTTGCCGAAGGCGTCGTTGACGGCCACAATGTAGCCGTTTTCATCCGTCAACCTCATGCCGTCCACGGAATTTTCCCAGACGGAACGGAACAGGGTTTCGGAACTGCGCAGCGCGGTTTCGGCGGCTTGGCGCTCGGTGATGTCGCGAATGTGAAAGAGCAAGGCGGGCCTGCCGCTGTAATCAATGCGGGCGGCCCGCGCCTCGACCGGCACGGTGCGGCCCTCGGCGGTGACAATCTCCATTTCAATGCGCGACAGTTCGCCGCTGACAATTTTCTGGTAATCTTCCGTCACTTTTTTACGCCCGGCCGCCGGCACAAAATCGAGCAGCCCGCTTTTGCCGAGCAATTCGTCGCGGCCCGCGCCGCACAGCAGACACGCGGCGGCATTGGCGTCCAGCGCCACGCCGTCCAGGTCGTTCACAAAAACCGCGTCGGGCGAGTTCTCGAACAAATCGCGGAATCGCTGCTGGCTTTCGCGCAATTGCTCGCGCGTCTGGACGCGCTCGAGCGCGCCGCTGCACTGGTCGGCCAGCGTCTGGAGCGTTTCCAGATCGTGTTTGGCGTAGATGCCGACAAAGCGGTTCTGGATGAACAGCACGCCGATGACGCGCTCGCCCTTGCGGATGGGCGCGAGCATCGTGGAGGCGGCGTGGGTCCGGGCAACGGTGGGCGACAGGAGTTCCGCGCCTTTTTTGATGACGCGCTGGACGAGGACGTTGACCGTCCTGGGCTGCGCGGACGAGGGAATCTCGACGCGCCTGCCCTCGACGGTGGTGATGTTGAGCAGCGAGAAGACTTCGTCTTTTTCCGCCGAATACATGTCCAGCGCAAAGTCGTCCCACTTGAACAATTCATCGGCGGCCTCGCAGATGACCATCGCCGCCTCGGGCGCCGTCGTCGCCGAACTCAAGCGATGGCTTAATTTGGAGAAGACCGCGTTGCGGTGTTCCACGCGGCGGCGCTCGGTCACGTCCGCGGCCATCGTCAGCGCGGCAAAATGTCCGCGAAAAGCCAGCGGACTCCAGATGACCTGCGCGTCAATCACGCTGCCGTTCTTGAGCCGATGCCGCCAAATCAAATTGTCATCGCCTGTGGCCAGTTCAATCACTTTCACTTCGTCGCCTTTATCCGGCACGCGAATGTCCGCGATGGTCATGGCCAGAAATTCCTCGCGCGTGTAGCCGTAGTGTTGAACCGCCGCGTCGTTGACTTCCAGAAACGAAAGGGTTTCCAGGTCGAACACCCACATCGGGTTCGGGTTGCCCTGGAAAAGCAGGCGGTATTGTTTTTCACTGGTGCGCAGTTCCTCTTCGACGCGCCAGCGGTCGGTCGCATCCCGCGAATTGACGACGATGCCGGCGATCTGCGGGTCGTCCAGGCGGTTTTGTCCGATCGCCTCCAGCCGCCGCCACGAACCGTCCTTGTGCAGGTAACGAAACTGCATGGTGATCGTGCGGCCCGGCTCCGTGAGAATGGATTGAAACGATGTCATCACCGTGTTCAAGTCATCCGGGTGAATGCGTTCAAACACATTCTTGCCCACGAGTTCCGGCGGTTCGTAGCCGAGCACCCGTTTCACCGACGGGCTTTTGTAGGTGAACACGGCCTCGCGGTTCAGGATGGAGAGAAGGTCGAGGGAATTTTCCGTCAGCGCGCGGAAATATTTTTCCCGGCGCACCAGCTCGGTTTCCGCCTCGCGCAGCTTGGCGCGTTCGGCGGCTTCCTGCACCGCGCGGCGGATGGCGGAGGGCAGGCGTTCGGGATTCTGCTTGAGCACATAATCGGTCGCGCCCGCGCGCAGGCTTTCAATCGCCGCCAGTTCGCCGATCGTGCCGGAAACCAGGATAAACGGCGTGTGCGGGCATTTCTGCCGGGCAATCGCCAGCGCCTGCAAGCCGGTGAAACTCGGCAGCCGGTAATCGGAAACGATCACGTCAAATTGATCCACCTCCAGCGCCCGGATAAAGTCGGCGCGATTGTCCACCGGCTTCAACTCGGCGTCGAGGCGATCCTGCTCCAGGAGCGAGCGCACCAGTTCGGTGAAATCCGGCTCGTCCTCCAAATGCAGTATGCGCAAACGTTTATTCATCACGTCGCTCGTTCACGACAGAAGTTGTTCCGCAACGCCGGCACACATGGGCAAAGGGAACACTCAAACCGGCGAAATGTAAAGCGCGATGAAGCTGGTTCCGACGAATTGCTTTCAACGTTGACATCCGCGCGGGTTTGATTAGATTTCCCGCCCTTTTACTGAGACGACCGATTTAATTTATGCCGAACACGAAGTCAGCCGAACGCCGCGTGCGCAACAGCGAACGCAAACAGCTCCACAACCGCAGCATCAAATCCAAACTGCGCCGAACGGAAAGAGATTATCGCGAGCTGCTCGCTGCCGGCAAAAAGGACGAGGCCGCCAAGGCGCTGCCCGGTGTCCATTCCGCGCTCGACAAGGCCGTCAAATCCGGCGTCATCCCCCGCCCCACCGCCAACCGCAAAAAATCCCGGCTCGCGGCGGCGTTGAACTGACCCGGCTTGCAGGTTCAAGCTTCCCGGCCAGCCTGATTGGTTTCGTAAATAATCAAGTGCGCAGTGCAACTGCGCGGTTTCCCGGTTCGCGCGCCCACGACTCACAACTTCTCAAAGCTGTCGCCAATCACACGTTGACCGGCTACACTCGCGGCCAGTTGCCATGCCATCCGAAACCATTTCCCTGACCGCCACCGGGATTTCTCCCGGCGCATTGCTGGCGATTTATTGCGCGCTGGTGATGCTCGCCTCGCTTGCGGGCGGCTGGCTGCTGCTGCTCATTCATCTCACACACACGCGGCTGCAAATGGCCGTCAGCTTCGTCGCCGGCCTCATGCTCGGCATCGCCCTGCTCCACTTTTTGCCGGACGCTGACGAGCAACTGCACTCGCTGAACAAAACCGTGGACTGGCTGCTCGGCGGTTTTCTGACGATGTTTTTTGTGCAGCGCTTTTTTCATTTTCATCATCACGATCTGCCCGAAGGCGACCCGGAAGATTGTTGCGGCCACGATCACGACCACGATGAAACCGAACACGCCCACGACCACGCCGAACACGCCCACACGCTCGCGGACAAATCCGCCAAGCAGCTTTCCTGGGTCGGCACCGCGCTCGGCCTGACGCTGCATTCGCTGCTGGACGGACTCGCGCTGGCCGCCGCCGTCGCCGCTGGCGCTCAAGGCCACGCGCGGCTGGCCGGACTCGGCGTCGCGCTCGTCGTCATTTTGCACAAACCGTTCGACGCGATGGCCGTCTCGACGCTGATGGCCGCCAGCGGCAGTTCCAAGATGTCGCGCCATGTGCTGAACGGATTGTTCGCGCTGGCCAGTCCGCTGGGCGCGGTGCTGTTTTATTTCGGCGCAAACCTGTTGAGCGGCGGCAGCGCGCCGGTGCTGGGCGGCGCGCTGGCGTTTTGCGCCGGCTCATTTCTCTGCATCGCCAGCAGCGACCTGCTGCCGGAATTGCAATTCCATTCGCACGACCGTTTCAAGCTCTCGGCGGCGCTGCTGGCCGGACTCGCCGTGGCCGTCATCATCGGCATGGTCGAGACGGGCTGAAAATCACCGCGCTTGTCATCGGACAATTTGCCCTGCATCCTTCGCCGCACTCATCATGTATCGCATCGGCATTGATCTCGGCGGCACGAAAATCGAGGGCGTCGTTCTCGACGCATCCGGCCGCGAAGTGTTTCGCCGGCGCATCGCCACCGAACGGGAACTCGGCTACCGGCACATCCTCGGTCGCATCCACTCGCTTTACGGAGAATTGATTGCCGCCGTGCCCGGCCAGCCGGCCACCTTTGGCATCGGCACGCCCGGCGCCATCTCGCCGCGCACCGGCCTGCTGAAAGGTTCCAACACCGTTTGCATGAACGGCCAGCCGGTGAAAGCGGACTTGGAAAAACTCCTTGGCCGGAAAATCGAAATCCAAAACGACGCCAACTGTTTTGCCATGGCCGAGGCGCTGCTCGGCGCGGGCAAGGGAAAAAATCTCGTGTTCGGCGTCATCATGGGCACGGGCTGCGGCGGCGGCATTGTTTACAAAGGCGAGGTCTTCACCGGCCCGCAGGCCATCGCCGGCGAATGGGGCCACATGTGCATTGACCCGAAAGGCCCGCGCTGCTACTGCGGCCAGCTCGGCTGCACCGAGACGTTCATCAGCGGCGGCGGACTGGAAGACCGTTACGCGGAAAAATTCGGCGAACGCAAGCCGCTCAAGGAAGTCGAGCGCGCGTATTTTGCCGGCGAGCCGGGGGCCGTGGCCTTCATGCAGGAATTTTTCGACCGCTTTGGCCGCGCCGTGGCCAACCTGATTGACATCCTCGATCCCGACATCGTCGTCCTCGGCGGCGGCGTGTCCAACTTCAGCGCGCTCTACACCGAAGGCGTGGCGGCGGTGAAAAAATATGTCTTCACCGACGAACTGGAAACGCCCATCGTAAAACATCAGATCGGCGACGCCGCCGGCGTCTTCGGCGCGGCACTCGTCGGCGTTTGAAGCAATGATGACAGTTTCGGCGTCAGTCCACCCGCCTAAAATGCGTTTGCATCAACCAATCCACGACTGACCTTTTATTGACTGGCGCCATGCAAAACAAACCGCCGGAACAATCACTCATTCCGGCGGTATTAACCTTCAACTCTCAACCCTCGTCGCTTCACCTTCGTCTCTCGACCGCCTTATCGGCGGTCATTCAGCATAAAAAACCAATGTGAACATAAATTCACCCTTGACTGCCTTCTCATGGAAGTCGCCGGAGCCAACCGCCGTTGCGCGTTGCTTTTGTTTTTCGGGAGCCGCGAGTCGGCGGTGGCTCAGCTTTTTTCGTTAGGCGCATTGAGCCATGAGTATTTCCAGACCATCAGACGGCAGAGGGACATTCGGCGCGCTTTTTTGTATTTTGATTGTTGCAGTCATCCCGTGGGAGATTGTTGTCGGAGTATTATTATTGTCAGGTTGGTGTTATGACAGAGGCTGGCGGCATTTAGGAGCGTTTGTCTTGGTTTTGGATGTAGCCATCGGAGTAGCCGCTTCGATATGGTTGGGGCGACATCTTATTTCTTGGTTCGCGGATACTGTTCGATTAGTTCGATGGAGGATAAAAAGATGATGTTTAGTTTCACATTTGTAGTGCGACAAAAAGGGTGTGGTTAGTAATAGGCTTCATTGGGTGTCTTAAAGCCTAAGCGCAGGCGGGGGCGTTTGAGACGCAAAAGAGTTGAAAAATAAATCTTGCCGGCGGCACGCGCTTTGCTAGAAATTCCATCGTTTTGAAGCTCGCAACGCATCATTTACGCTTGCACGGCAAGGCGGTTCTCGCCTCGCTGCTCATCGGCCTTGTCCTGCTGCTGGACGCGATGGCGGCGTCGCCCGCGCTGCACGAAATGATCCACAAGGACGCGGGCAAGGCCGACCACGATTGCGCGGTCACGATGTTCGCGCACGGCAAGGTGGACTCGGCCACGGTTGAAATTGCCGCCGCCACGCCGACGGTTTCGATCGAGACGACCCCGGTTTTTTTTTCCAGCTTCGCCCCGGCCATTGAAAATCTCCCCGCCGGACGCGCCCCGCCCGCTGCCTGCATCGCCTCCTAATTCGTTGGTTTCAGACGGCGCTGTCCGCCTCGTCTGAAAATAGTTTCCAGTTACCTAATCTTTGCGCGCGCCCCGTGGCGTTGGCAAAGCGCGAACCCTTGAAAGTTCGCGGAAATGTGTTTGAAAACTTTAACCAAAATAAAAATATAATTATGAAAGCATTTGCAGATGAAAAAAATCAGGATTGCAGTAAAAAGTATTGGTCAGTGATTGCGGCGGTGGCGTTGGCCGGCGGCGGGACGGCGCTGGCGCAGGCGAATGACGCAGCGGCCGGCGCGCCGGCGTCGGGCAGTTCAACGAACGTGACGCAGCTTGGCAACATCACCGTCGTGGGCAAGCTGGATCAGGCGCGCGACACCATCATTCCCGACCTGGGTGCGACGGCGCACACGTTCAGCCAGGAGCAGATTGAAACCGTGTCGCAGGGCGCCAACGCGCCGTTCAATGAAATCATCCTGCGCGCGCCGGGCGTGGCGCAGGATTCGGCGGCGAACGGCGATTTGCACGTTCGCGGCGAGCACGCGAACTTGCAATACCGCATCAACGACGTGCTGCTGCCGGAAGGCATCACGGGTTTCGGGCTGGAGCTGGACCCGCGTTTCGTGGACTCGATGCAGCTCATCACCGGCTCGTTGCCGGCGGCCTACGGTTTCCGCACGGCGGGCGTCGTGGACATCCACACGAAGAGCGGCGCGTTCGAGAACGGCGGCGAGGCGGGAATTTACGGCGGCAGTTACGACACGCTCCGGCAAAGTTTTGAAGCCGGCGGTTCGCAGGGCAAATGGAACTTCTTCGTTGACGGCAGCTACGACCACAACGCGCTGGGCATTGAAAATCCGACGCCCGGCAAGAACGCCTTTCACGATGACACGGATCAATACAAAACGTTCCTGTATGGTTCCTACATTCTCGACGACACGAGCCGCCTCACCGTGATGGGCAGCGCGTCCGACAGTGATTTTCAAATTCCCGACTCGCCGGACGTTCCCGCCGGCACTTCGCCGAACGGCAACCCGTGGCTGCCGGGAACTTTCGATTCGACCACGCTGAACGAAAATCAAAACGAACAAAATTATTACGGCGTGGTGAGCTACCAAAAATCGGCGGGCGACCTGAATCTGCAAGCCTCCGTTTTTGGCCGCGACAGCAGCGTGCATTTCACGCCCGATCCCGTCGGCGATCTGTTTTTCAACGGCGAGGCCAGCGACGTGAAGCGCACGATTTATTCCGGCGGATTGCAGGTTGATGCCAGTTACGAGCTGAATGACCAGCACACGTTTCGCGGCGGCATCATGCTGCTGGACTCGTCGGTTTCCGCCCATGCAAACACGACGGTGTTTCCGGTGGACGGCAGCGGGAATCCAAACGGCGCGCCGGAAACCTTCGTGGACGACAACACGCTGCACGGCATTTTCGCCGGCATTTATGTGCAGGACGAATGGAAATTGTTTTCCAATTTCACCGTCAACTACGGCGTGCGCTTTGACGAGTTTTACGCATCGTTCGACCACGAAAACCAGCCCAGCCCGCGCATCAACCTCATCTGGCAACCGACGGACTCAACGACGTTGCACGCGGGTTACGCGCGCTACTTCACGCCGCCGCCAGTCGAAAACGTTGCGGGCAGCACGGTGTCCCAATTCGATAACACGTCGGGTTCGACCGGCAACGACCAGGACAGCGGGGTCAAGGCCGAGCGCGCAAATTATTTCGACGCCGGCATTTCGCAAAAAATCACAAAGCAATTGCAGGTCGGCGTGGACGGCTATTACAAGACCGCCCGCAACCAGCTTGACGACGGACTGTTCGGCCAGACGCTCATTCTGTCCGCCTTCAACTACGCCAAGGGCAGAATCTACGGCGTGGAATTCACCGGCAGTTACAACCTCGGCGGCTTGTCCACTTACGCGAATGTCGCCTACTCCGTCGCGCAGGGTGAAGACTGGAATTCGGCGCAATTTCTTTTTGGCGCCGGCGGGCCGGGCACAGATTTGGGATATGTTCAAAACCACTGGATCTATCTGGATCACGACCAGCGGGTTTCCGGCTCGTTCGGCGCGGCTTACACTTGGAATCATTCCTGCGGCACGGCACGCGTTTTTGTGGACGCGCTTTACGGCAGCGGTTTGCGGGCCGACGGCGGCGGATTTGAACCGGGCACCAGCAATCCGATTCCCAACGGCGCGACCGTCCCGGCTTACTTCTCGGTCAACCTCGGCGCGGAAGAAGATTTCAAGCTGCCCAAAAAGCAGATGTTGAAGGCGCGCGTGGATGTCGTGAATCTCACGGACAACATTTACGAACTGCGCGACGGCTCCGGCGTCGGCGTCAACGCCGCGCAATACGGCGAGCGGCTCGGCATCTTTGGCTCGTTGAGCTACGTGTTCTGAAATGAAAATTGTAAAAATCATCCGCGGCCTGCTTTACAGCCTCGCCATTTCCACGGGAATGGCGGGGCTGCTGGCCGGCGGCGTGCCGCTGGCGAAATTCGCGCTGCAGTATTTGCACGATCACGAATACGGCTACTACTACGACGCGAATTCGCTTTATTTGCCGGAGATTGTTTTTTTGCTTTCAGTCATCCTGCTGGTTTTTATCCACATCAGCTTTCAAATCGGCAAAAAAATTTATCCGGCCGATCCGCCGAAGCCTGAGTCGTCGGCAAAACCAACGGAAAATTCAACGGCACCGGCCAACGATATTTTCCAGCCGGCCAAAAGCGCCGAAGAGAAACTGGCGCGGCTGCTCAAACAGCAACGAGATTAAAACACCATTCCGTCAAAAACATGAACGCCATTCAAAACACAGCCGGCTACGAGTTGAAGAACGAACTCGCGCGCCTTTGTTTGCCGCAGGCGAACCGCGACGTGAACCTGAAGTTCGCGTGGGCGAATTCCGTTTGCATCCTGTTTCTACTCATCGGCATTCTCGGCGCGCGGCGTGGCGTCATCGCGATCAAGCCCGCACCGCCGATTCAGGAAATTGTTCCCGTCATCCTCGCGCCGATCACGTTGCCGCCGCAGGAAACGACGGCGCAAAAACCGGCCGACGAAATTAAAAGTGACGCGCCGCAAATCGTCGTGGCCATTCCGCAATCGCCGAACGTCAGCTTTTCCGTGCCGACCATCGGTGCTTTGGCGGTTCCGTCAAATCTGGCCGTTGCCCCGCCGCTGGAACCGCTGCGGACGGCGTCGCAAATCGGTTCGCTCAACAGCACCGGCGCGGGCGGCGAACGGCCCGAACCGCCTTATCCGCCCATCGCAAAATCAACCGGCGAACAAGGCACGGTGAAACTTCTGCTCGGCGGCGACGCGGCGGGCAATGTCATTTCCGTGGATGTGCAGGAATCGTCCGGCTTTCCCATGCTTGACCGCGCGTCGGTGGATTTTATCAAGCGCCACTGGCGGTTGCCGGCCAACGCGGGCAGCCATCTTTTTGAAACCGGCATTACTTACCAACTCTTAATGAACTGATTTTACAACCAAACTCAAGATATGAATCCAATGCTCGCAAACATCGTTCTCGAATTCTTCCTCAAAGGCGGCCCGGTCATGTGGCCGATCCTTGCCAGCGCGCTCGTCGCCGTTGCCGTCGTCGGCGAACGCACGTTTTGGTGGCTGCGCGAAAGCCGCAAACGCGACCCGCAAAAAATGGAGCGGCTCCTCGCCGCGCTGGAAAATGGCGATGTCGCCGCCGCGCGAAAAATTTCCGAGGGTTCGGAAGACGCGGTCATCCGCATGATTCGCCACGGCCTGACGCACATCGGCCATGTTCACAACTCGCTGCTCGGCGCATTGCAGCTCGCGGCGGGTGTCGAACTCAAGCGCGCCGGGCGTTTTCTCACCGTCATGGATACGCTGGTCACGCTCGCGCCGCTGCTCGGTTTGCTCGGCACGGTGACGGGCCTGATGCGCGCGTTTCTGAACATCGGCAGTTCGGAACTATCCGTCACCGCCGTCACCGGCGGCATCGGCGAAGCCCTGATTGCGACGGCGTGCGGCCTCGGCATCGCGATTTTCGCGCTGATTCCATTCAATTATTTTTCCGCGAAGGTGACGCAGTTGCAGTCTGATTTGGAAACGGCGGCCACGAACGTCGAGGTGATGGTCGGCGGCGGACAAGCGGGCGACACGGTTCATTTGCAAAAGCCAGCGTCACCCAGCCAAGCCACGAGCCATTGATTTGCGGATGAAAATTTTATCGCCCATTCCGAAACGTCGTTCGCGGATTGTCATCATTCCGCTGATTGACATCATGTTTTTTCTGCTCGCGTCGTTCATGATGATCAGCCTGCAGATGAGCCGGACGGAAAACATCAAAGTAAATCTGCCATCCGCCACGCAGGCGCGGCAGGATTACAAGCCGGACATGGTCAACATCGCCGTGGACAAATCAGGCGCGGTCTGGCTGGAGAAAAAGCCGATCGCGCTGCCGGAATTGAGCCTCGTTTTGAGCAACCATTTCCGCGCCGACACGAATCTACCTGTCTATATCAGCGGCGACCGCGACACGTTGCACGGCGACATGGTGAAAGTGTATGAAGTTGTCCGCGCCGCCGGCATCCAGAAAGTCGCGTTCATGACCGAGAATCAAAATTCCACCTCGCCATGAAAATCCGCTCGCCCATTCCCGAAAAAAAGTCGCGGCTGGAAATCATCCCGCTGATTGACATCATGTTTTTTTTGCTGGCGTCGTTCATGATGATCAGTTTGCAGATGCAAATCGTCCGCACGGTCAAGGCGAATTTGCCGACGGCCACGCTCGCGACTTCCAACGCGAATCCGGACATCGTCAACCTGCTCGTCAACCGCGATGGCCAGGTTTCCGTGAATAAAAAAGCCATTTCATTTTCCGATTTGAACACACTGCTCACGAACCGTTACAGCCTGAACACGAACCTGCCCGTTTTTATCACCGGTGCGAACGACGCCACGCACGGGTCGGTGGTTTTTGTTTTGGATCTGGTTAGACGCGCCGGCATTTCGCACGTCGCCATTGCCGTCAAAGCCGCTCCCGACCAGCCTTGATATGAAACATTTTCAATCGAATCTGCTCATCGTCCTCGCGCTCGCGCTTTGCGGGCTGTGCGCCTTTCAATGGTATGAACAGACCGTCCAGCGCGATGAAATCACGACCTTGAACGGCATCGTCTATGACCGGAACGTCGCCGTCCAGGACGCGACCAACTCCATCGCCACGCTGAACCACCAGATCGGGCAAATGGACGCGCGCCTCACCGAGATCAAGGCGGTCGCCGCGACGAACGAGCAGCTTGCCGCGTTGCAAAAAGTTGAAATCACAAAATTGCGGTTCGACAACGAAAATCTCACCAACGAAATTGCGCAATACAAGGCCGCCGTGGACACGCTTTCGGCAAAATTGAAGACAGCTTACGCCGGCATCAGCCAGCAGAACGAAGCCATCACCAATCTCGTCGCGCAGCGCGATGATTTTGTAAAAAAATTCAACGACGAGGTGAAAGACCGGAACGATGTGGTCGCCAAATACAACGACCTCGTGAAACAGGTGCAGCAACAACAGAGCGGCCAAAAATAAAAACGGCGGTTGTCTTTGCGACAACCGCCGTCTTAAATTTTTTTTGCGGCGTCGGCGCACCGCCCTGTCAGATTACATATTCGCGATGATGTTATCGCCGAACGCGGAGCATTTGATTTCCGTCGCTCCGTCCATTTGCCGCGCGAAATCGTAGGTGACGCGCTTGCTGCCAATCGCGCCGTTGAGTCCTTTGAGAATTAAATCCGCCGCTTCCGTCCAGCCCATGTAGCGCAGCATCATTTCGCCGCTCAACACGACGGAGCCGGGATTCACGACATCCTTGTTCGCGTATTTCGGAGCCGTGCCGTGCGTCGCTTCAAAGATGGCGTGGCCGGTGATGTAATTTATATTTCCGCCGGGCGCGATGCCGATGCCGCCAACCTGCGCGGCGAGCGCGTCGCTCAAATAATCGCCGTTCAAATTTAACGTGGCAATCACGTCGAAGTCTGTCGGGCGTGTGAGCACTTGTTGCAGCGCGATGTCGGCGATGCTGTCCCTGATGACGATGCCCGCGCCGGGTTTGCCTTCGGGAATTTTGCACCACGGGCCGCCGTCAATTTCCACCGCGCCGAATTCCGTCTTCGCGAGTTCGTAGCTCCAGTCGCGGAAGCCGCCTTCGGTGAATTTCATGATGTTGCCCTTGTGGACAATCGTGACGGATTTTTTCTTTTCAGTGATGGCGTAAAGCATCGCCGCGCGGAAGAGCCGTTGCGTGCCCGTTTTGGAAACGGGCTTGATGCCGATGCCGACAACTTCGGGCGTCTCACCGAAGCGGATTTTTTTGAAATCCTTCGGGAAATTCGTTTTCAGAAATTCAATCGTTTTGAGCGCCGCTTCCTTGCCCGCTTCGAAATCAATGCCCGCGTAAATGTCTTCCGTGTTCTCGCGGAAGATGGTCATGTCCACTTTTTCGGGATGCTTCACGGGCGACGGCACGCCGGTGAACCATTGCACCGGGCGCAGGCAGACATAGAGATCAAGCATCTGGCGCAACGCGACGTTGAGCGAGCGGATGCCGCCGCCGACGGGCGTGGTGAGCGGGCCTTTGATGCCGACGAGAAATTCCTTGAACGCCTCGACCGTGTCGTCCGGCAGCCAGTTGTTGAATTTTTTGAAACTTTCTTCACCGGCGAAAACCTCGAACCAGGAGATTTTGCGTTTGCCGCCGTAGGCTTTTTGCACCGCCGCGTCGAACACGCGCACGCTCGCGGCCCAGATGTCCGGGCCGGTGCCGTCGCCGCGGATGAACGGCAGGATGGGATTTTCCGGCACGGTGAGCTTGCCGTTCGCGATCGTGATTTTTCCGCCGGCGGGCGGGGTGACGTCTTTGTAGGCCATAAATTCAGTTCAATTCTAATTCCTTCTGCGAAATGAAACGGCGGAACGCGAAAGAAATCAATCAAACAATTCAGGAATATTCCGCGCGCCGTGAATAACGCGAATGACCTCAATTCCATCTTCGGCAGGACGATAAAAAACCAGATAGTTGCCAACCGGAAATCAGCGCAACTCCGGCGACAAATCAAAGCGACTTCTGCCCATTTGCGGCTGACGCGAGACCAGCGCGCATTTCTCCTGAATCGAAAGCAGCAGCCGGGCAGCGGCGTCTGGATTATCCACAGAAATGAATTCTTCGATTTCTTCCAAGTCCCGCCCGGCTTGAACCGTGAATTGAACCCGGCTCATGGACGCGGTCGTCGCCGGTTTTTTTCCAGCAGCGCGTCAATGACCGCTTTGCCGTCCAGCAATTCACCGCGATTGGACTGTTCAATACCGACGGCGATTTTCTCACGCAACTCGACAATGTTCGAGCGGATGAATTCCTCCTGCGCGCGCAACATTCCGAGGCTTTGGGCGACGACATCGGCGGCGGAACGGTAATGGCCGTCTTTCAATTGCTCCGTGATGAACTGCTCCTGCTCGGCTGTAAGCGTAACTGTCATGGCAGAAATAAACGTCAATTTGGCTGTTGCGTCAAGTACGGGCGAATAGCAAATGAAATACGGAGACAGGCGTTCGCGGTGAGATTGGTGGTCGCGGTTCCAGCGGCTCAAGGCGGCGGCGCTGGTGTCAGTGAAAAGAAATGGCAGCGTCGGCGATTCAACGTGGCCGTCGCAAAAGACCACGTTGGCTTAAATCCATTTCTTTTTTATTCCATCAGCAAGCAATCTGCTTGCATAATTATCGGACGCTAATCCATGTGAATTCCTTTTTCGAATTACATCTCCACGTCGTTCAGCGTCTGCATATTTTTCGACTATCAAATCATGGTTTTTTCCATATTTCCGAAACAACTCTCTCATCTTGTCTCGCTGATTCATGGTTTTAATTATTTTTCCAGTTATCACGCGGCAGGCTTTTCTTTTTGGCTACAAAAATCCAGTCCATCGCTTTGGATAACAAAAAAGGACCAATTAAAAAAGCCAAAGCGAACCAGTTTTCATGGTCTTCTGTCCAAAATTTTGAATTTAGAAAATCCCAAATGTCTTCTGTAAAAACGTGCTGATGCGGGAACAAATTCCAAAAGTCATCGTTTGTTACAGTGAGATAAATGATTCCGATAATTCCGGCAGCCTGAAGAACCAAAAACAATCTCCAAGTCCATTGATTCTTAAATAATGAATGGAACAGAAATTTTATTTTGCCCTTCAACCTCAGTAAGAACAAAGCGGCAGGAGCAAGCTCTTCATTTTCCTTTGGTTTCACATTTGAAATTTAATTTCACGCCACCTCAACCAGCCTCGTCATTTTCGCCGGCGCTTCGCTGAATTGCGCCTTCACTTTGGCGACGGTGTTCTCGACGGACAGGCCGTATTTCTTGCGGAGTTCGTCCTGCGTCGTAGCGTGCTCGATGAACTGGTCCGGCCAGCCGATGCGCACGACGGGCGTCGTCACATTTTTTTCGCTGAACAGTTCCAGCACCGCCGAGCCGTAGCCGCCCATCAGCACATGGTCTTCCAGCGTCACGACGACATCCGCCGCGCGACCGAAAAATTCCGTCGTGCCCGCGTCAATCGGCTTGGTGAAGCGCGGATTGATGACGGCGACGTCGAAGCCTTCCGTGGAAAGCTGCTGCGCCGCCTTGCGCGCGATGGTGTTCATCGGGCCGAGACCGAACAACGCGACTTTCTTTTTGCCGTTGGTTGAAAAATTCTGCACGACTTCTGCTTTTCCAATTTCCAAAAGTTTCGGTTGATCCTTGACCGGCACGCCTTCCGCGTTGCCGCGCGGATAGCGGATGAACACCGGATGATTTTGGTGCGTGGCGGTGAACATCATGTCGGCAAGTTCGTCCTCGTTCGCCGGCGCCATTGCGATGACGTTCGGCAGGCAGCGCAGATACGCGATGTCAAACAGTCCGTGATGCGTTGGGCCGTCGTTCGCGGAAAGCCCGGCGCGGTCCATGCAGAAAATCACCGGCAAATCCTGCAGGCAAACGTCATGATGGATGCAATCGTAGGCACGCTGGAGAAACGTGGAATAAATCGCCACGACGGGATGAAAACCCATCGTCGCCATGCCGGCGGCGAAGATGACGCCGTGTTCCTCCGCAATGCCGACATCGTAATAACGGTCGGGCATCGCTTTTTCCAAATGCTTCATGCCGGTGCCGGTCGGCATCGCGGCGGTGAGGCCGACGAGCCGGTTGTCGCGCTGGCAAAGTTTCACGAGCGTCTGGCCCATCACGTCCTGATACATCGGCGGCGTGCCGGGTTTGGTGGCGGGCGTTTCGCCGGTCTTGGCGTCGTAAGCGCCGAGGCCGTGGAATTTTTCCGGAAATTTCAACGCGGCTTCGTAGCCCTTGCCTTTTTGCGTCAAAACGTGGATGACAATCGAATGGTCGCACGTCTTGGCAAATTCCAGCGTGCTGATGAGCAGCGGCAGATTGTGCCCGTCAATCGGGCCGAGATAACGCACGCCCATTTCCTCAAAAAACACGGGGCTGCCGTAACCGCCGCGGCCGTCGGCCTCGATGTTCGTCGCGTTCTGGCGCAGGCTGACGCCGGTGAGCGCGGCCTTGAAACCTTCCTCGGCCTTGTGCGCGAGCTTGAGCGCAAGCTCGCCCTTGGGCAGGCGGCGGACGAAATTTTCAAAATCCTTCGCGAGCTGGTTGTAGCGCGGGTTGGTGATGAGCTTGTTGAGGTAGGCGGAAATCGCGCCGACATTTTTGGCGATGCTCCATTCGTTGTCGTTGAGGATGCCGATGAATTTTTTCGTCGTGTGGTTGATGTTGTTCAACGCCTCGAACGAAATGCCGTTGGTCAAGGCCGCGTCGCCGAAAATGCAGACGATGTTTTCATCCGTGCCTTTTTTGTCGCGCGCCGCCGCCATGCCGAGCGCGGCGGAAAGCGCCGTGCCCGCGTGACCCGCGCCAAAACAATCATGCTCGCTCTCGGTGCGCAGCGCGAAACCGTTCAAACCGTCCGTCTGGCGAATCGTGCGGAAACGGTCTTTGCGTCCGGTCAAAATTTTGTGGACATAAACCTGATGGCTCACGTCCCAAACAAATTTATCCTTCGGCGTGGTGAAAACCTTGTGCAACGCGAGCGTCAATTCGACGACGCCGAGGTTCGGGCCGAGATGGCCGCCGCCCTTGGCGAGGCCGTCAATCAACTCGGTGCGGATTTCGCCGGCAAGTTCCTGGAGTTGCGGCAGCGTGAGTTTTTTGACGTGCTGCGGTCCGTCCACCATGTCGAGATATGTGCTCATAGTTTTGTTAAATCGTTACATCGCGAATTGCTAAATGTTGAATCGTCGCACCGGGTTTTCCGATGCAACGATTCAACAAGTCACGCTTCAACGTCTTTCTCAAACGGTTTCAATTTCAGTTCGCCCGCCGCGTTTTTTTCCAACTGCTGGATTTTTAATTCGGCTTCCGCCAGTTTTTCCTGGCAGATTTTGACGAGCTTCGCACCTTCCTCGTATTTCGCCAGCAGCGTTTCGAGCGGCAGATCGTCGGCCTCCATCACCTCGACGACGTCTTCAAGCTTTTTCAACGCCTCCTCAAACGGCGGTGTTTTGGCGGGATTGTGCTGGCCCGCGCTTTTCGATTGGTTTGCCACGCGATAAAGCTAAAAGAAATCCCCGCGCTCGTCCAGCACGGAGTCAACGCCGTTATTTTTGAACTTCACTGACGATTTCACCCAATTTGAGCCGCGTTTTAATTTTGTGTCCGTTTTTGATTTTTGATGCGTCGCGCAAAACTTTTCCGCTCGCCGCGTCCGTCGTGATGGAATAGCCGCGCGCCAATACTTGCTCCGGACCGAGCAGGTTCAACTGGCGCTCCAATTGCCGCAATGCCTCGCGCCGCAATTTCAAATTGTGCGAGGGCTTCGCCCGCAAAAATCTTCCCGCCAGATTTTGCAGAACCAAGTTCCGCGCACGCGCCGCCGCTTTCAAATTTCGCAAGAGCCCCGATTGCAAATCATCCAGCCGCTGCAAACTTTCGTCCAGCCGCCGGCGCGGATGCAGCCGCACCAGCCGCGCGCCGAGCTGAGAAAAATTTTCCGCCGCCGAGTCCAGACCGCGCAGCGCCGCGCGCTGCAATAAAAATGGCGCGTCGCCGACAAATTCCCGGCTCGCAAAAACATCTTCCGTGATGATTTCCGCCGCCGCGCTCGGCGTGGCCGCGCGCACATCCGCCACGAAATCGGCAATTGTAAAATCAATCTCGTGTCCCACCGCCGACACGATTGGAACAGCCGATTCAAAAATCGCGCGCGCGACGACTTCCTCGTTGAACGCCCACAAATCCTCCAGCGACCCGCCGCCGCGCGTGATGAGAATCAGGTCGAGTGACGAGTTAAATTCATTGAGTGTGCAGACGGCTTCCGCAATTTCCCGCGCCGCGCCCTGCCCTTGCACGCGGCACGGCGCGAGGATGATTTCCAAACCCGGATTGCGCCGTTGCACGACGTGCAGCACGTCGCGGATCGCCGCGCCGGTCGGTGACGTGACGAGGCCGATGCGCTGCGGAAATTTCGGCAGCGGGCGTTTGCGTTCCGCCGCGAACAAACCTTCCGCCGCGAGCTTCTGCTTCAATTTTTCAAACGCGATTTGGAGCGCGCCGACGCCCTGCAATTCCACCGCGCGCACGATGAGTTGATATTGCCCGCGCGCCTCATAAACCGTCACGTCGCCTTGCAGCAAAACTTTTTGTCCGGCCGCGAGGAGTTCGCGCTGCGGAATTTTTTCGCGGCTGAACAGCACGCAGTTCAACTGTGCGCTGGCGTCCTTGAGCGTGAAATAAACGTGGCCGGAACTTTGCGCGCGCAGATTCGTGATCTCGCCGCCGACCCAGACCGAGCCAACCGATTTTTCGAGCAGCGCGCGGACTTTTTCCGTCAGTTCCGCGACCGACATTACGGTGCGCGTCTGCTCCGGCGAAAACAGTTCGCCGAAGTCCCATTGTGATTTGGCTTGTTTGCTCATCCCGTTTTTTGTTTCATTTGACCAAGTTTGAAGGCAAAACACACGACAATCTTCCCGCCGCCGGAAGCTGGAAAAAAAGATGACCGGAGCAACTGACATCGGAGCCGGGCCAGCCAAGCTCCCCAGGAAACACGAGCCGAGCCACTTTGCCTACATTGACGCCTTGCGCGGCTACGCGTTTTTGTCGGTGCTGGTGATGCACTGCGCGCTGGTCACCGGCAATTTTTTCGCCAGCGGCCTGCTGGCGCAGGGCAATTACGGCGTGCAACTGTTTTTTCTCGCCAGCGCCATCACGCTTTGCCACTCGATGGCGGCGCGGATGAAGATGGACAAATTTCCCGTGTTCTATTTCTACCTGCGCCGGCTGTTCCGCATCGCGCCGCTGTTCTGGCTGGCCATGATTTTTTACTGGACGTTCCCGCAAGTCATGCCGCCCGGCTGGTATGGCGAATGGGTCGCGACGGACGTTCACCCGTTATACTTTGTGCTGACCGCGCTGTTCCTGCACGGCTGGCATCCGTTCACCTTCAACTGCATCGTCCCCGGCGGCTGGTCCATCGCGGTGGAAATGAATTTCTATCTTTTCTTCCCGCTCCTTTTTTTCTGGCTCAATTCCCTGAAACGCGCCGCCGCCGCCGTGCTGCTCGGCCTTGTCTATTCCTTTTTTGCCGTGCGCCTGCTCCTGCCGGGACTCCGCCATTTTTTTTATCCCGGCGTGCCTGGCAAAATCTGGAACTTCTACCTGTTCCACTGCTTCCTGTTTCAAATCGTCGTGTTCCTCATCGGCTTTCTCGCCTATCAACTGCTGCAAAAACACTCAATCACGGCGCTGCGGAAAAACCGCTTCTGGGCCGGCGGCCTGTTTTGCTTCAGCGCACTCGTGCTGCTGTGCCTGCTGCACGGCGGCAACACCGGGGTTGTGCCCATCCACCTCTTCGTGGTGCTGACCCTCGCCGGCATCATCCTCGCCATTTCCGGCGGCGCGGTGCCGTGGGTGGTCAACCCCGCCATCTGCTACCTCGGCAAAATCAGTTACAGTTGCTACCTCGTCCACTTCGCCGTGCTCTACTCGACCATCAAACTGCTCGGCGTTCCCGTCACCATGAATTTCCCGCTCTACGATTGCGGCCACGCCACCGGCAACCTGTGGTTCTTCGTGAAAATCTTTTCACTGACGCTGGCGGGCACGGCCATTATTTCGACCCTGACCATGCGGCTGGTGGAAAACCCGGGCATCGCGCTCGGCAAACAAATCATCCGCCGCCTCAACGCCCCGGCGGGCGTGAAGTGAGTTAGCGAAAAAAAATCACGGCACCAGGCACTTCACTGCCCCAAAGCGCGGTAATACTTCTGGCCTACGTTCAAGTTCGTATCCGTGAATTGCCAGTTGCCGTTGGTGTCCGCATAGTTGTGCGAATGGACTGCCAGCTAATCGGCGGCGTCAGGTTGGTGGCTGATTGGAGGATATAGGGATAATTTGGCGTGCCTGTCAGTTGCAGTTGCAACCCGGCCAAAAGATTTTGGGCGGCAAAATTCTGCGGCGGAAGAAACACCGTCAGCAAAACCGTGGCACTTGTGACGCTGCCATAATTATTCGTCACCACGACAAAATAATTTGTCGCGTTGGCGCTCGTGACTGCTGGCAAAGCAAGCGTGGCATTGGTCTGGCCAGACAAAGCTGCGTTGATGGTGGACGGGGGATCAATTTGAATTGTGGGCGACGCAGTGAAGTAACCGGAACCATTACTGGTCAGGTTGATGGATATCACCACGCCGGCAAAAATGACTGCCGTTCCAGCGGCTCCGCTGCCGCTGCCCCCGATAAAATGCACCAATGGCACGGATGTATAACCCGCTCCAAAACTGGTGATGGAGACGAAATTCACACTTCCACCCGACACTAATGGCACGGCTGTGGCATCGCGACCGGAACTCGTGAACCACTGATAAGCAAAGGGCGCGTTGCCGGAAACGGTCACGTTAAAACCGGCTGAACTCCCATAGACTGCCTTGGCATTCGTCGGTTGGGTCGTGATGCTGGGCGGGAAAAGCAACGTCAATGAAGCATTGCTGCTGGTCACGCTTCCGTTGGTTCCAGTTACGATGACTTGATAATTGCCCGCACTGTTTGCTGTAACATTATTTAGCGTGAGAACAGGATTGCGTCCGGTCAATACTTTCCGAATGCGATTATTCGAAGTATCGGCAATTAAGAGGTTGCCGGAATTATCCAGCGCCACACCTTGCGGTCCATATACGGCTGCATTGGTCGCATAGCCGCCGTCACCAATCGGGCCGGCGGATCCAATGCCGGCAATGGTTGTTATAATGCCGTTGGCATCCACTTGCCGGATGCGATAAGTGACGTCATCAGCAATGTAGATGTAGCCAAATGTGTCTGCGAAGATTCCTGCGGGGCCCGATAAGGAAGCATTGGTAGCCACGCCACCGTCGCCTAAATTACTAGACGAACCATTCCCCGCCACCGTGGTAATGATGCCATTGGTATCCACTTTGCGGACGCGATGGTTGTTGTTATCTGCAATGAATAGGTTGCCAGAATTATCCAAGGCCACTCCGAATGGCTCGGACAACTTGGCATTGGTGGCCGCGCCACCATCGCCGGAAAAACCACCACCCGGTGCAGTTCCGCTGCCAGCCACGGTCGAAATAATGCCGTTGGTATCAACTTTGCGGATGCGGTTGTCCGAAAAATCTGCAATGAAAAGATTACCCCTCGTATCTACCGCCACTCCCGCAGCCCCTTGTATAAGTGCGTTGGTCGCATTGCCTCCATCGCCGCCCGCACCGCCACCGGCCACCGTGGTGATGACACCGTTAGTATCCACTTTGCGAATCCGGTTGTTCCGAAAATCAGCGATGAACAAATTACCAAAACTGTCCGGTGCCACGGCGTAGGGTAGATTCAAACTGGCATTGGTGGCCGTTCCACCATCGCCAGCGAATGCCGCCGTGCCGTTGCCCGCCACCGTGGTAATGATGCCATTGGTGTTCACTTTAAGGATGCGATGATTGAACGTATCCGCAATATAAAAATCGCCGATCGAATCAGCCGCGACTCCATAAGGAAAATCCAGTTGGGCATTGGTGGACCCACTGCCGCCGCCCGAAAACCCGACAGAACCGCCTACCAACGTCGAAATAATTCCATTGGTATTGCAGTTGGTTCCATTCAACTGCCACTGATAAGTGAACGGGCCGACGCCGGTGGCCATGACGCTGAACGTCGCACTGCCGCCCAAAATCGCAGTTTGATTCGCCGGCTGGTTGGTGATGACCGGTTGCGCGCCGCCGGTGAGCGCAGCGAAGCAAACCGCACCCAGCAAGCTGATATGAAACAATGCCCGTCTCACATTTACATTTTTAAGACAATCACCGGCGCGTGGCAACCGGTTTTTTTATGGTGGGGCGAGCGTCCCCGCGAGCCGCTGGCCGGGCGTGGTTGAGGGTTGAGGGTCGAAGGTTTGGCAGGAAAATCTGCAATCTGCGGAAAACCGGGGCGCGGCTGGCAAAACGACGGTCGTTTCGGCCAACCGCCGTTTCGGCCGGGTGATAAAAGCGGTTTTACCACCCAGCGGACGTGTCGTCCGGGCAAAACGATTGTCGTTTCGGCATGTCGCCGTCTCCTCCGGGTGATAAAAGCGCTTTTATCGGCCAACCGTCGTCTCGTCCGGGGTATAAAAGCGGTTTTGCCACCCGGCCGGCGTCTCGTCCGGGTGAAACGACCGTCGTTTTGGGGCGCGGACGCCTCGTCCAGGGCATAAAAGCGGTTTTGGCGGGTGGCCGACGCCGCGCCGGGGTAAAACGACCGTCGTTTTGGGGTGCCGACGGCGAAGATGCCTTTACGCGTCACTTGGTTGGGATGGACAGCGACGGTTCCACGGTTAAAATCGCCGCATGGAAAAGAACCGGCGGTCGCGAAGTGATTTTTGGTATGATTTGCGCCATGCAAAAGTTGCCGCGCGCATTTTATGACCGTGACACGATGGTCGTCGCGAAGGAACTGCTCGGAAAATTTCTCGTCCACAAGTCACGCGGCGTCGAGCGCATCGGAAGAATTGTCGAGACCGAGGCGTATCTCGGCCCGCACGATCTCGCGGCACATTCGGCGCGCGGATTGACGCCGCGCAACCAGGTCATGTTCGGCCCGCCGGGTTTTGCCTACGTCTATTTCATTTACGGGATGTATTTCTGCATGAACGTCGTGACGGAGCGCGAGGGCCATGCGTCGGCGGTTTTGTTGCGCGCAATTGAGCCGGTGAAAAATCTCGAAGGCCGCACTTGCGGGCCGGGTTTGCTCTGCCGCGCGATGAAAATTGACCGGCAACTCAACGGCCACGATTTGTTGGGCGACAATTTTTTCATCGCCGAGCCGGACGAAGCGGAAACATTTTCAATCGTCAAACGTCCGCGCATCGGCGTGGATTACGCGAAGCATTGGGCGCGGCGGCATCTGCGGTTTTACATCAAGGGCAATCCGTTCGTGTCGAAAATCTGATTTGAAAAATAAAAAAGCGGGGCTTGGATTTCTCCAAGCCCCGCTGCGAAAACTTGCTTGCGCTCAATAACGGCTGCGACCACCGCCGCTGCTGCCGCCGTATTCGCGACGACCACCGCCGCCGCCGCCGGGTGCGCGTTCTTCGCGCGGCTTGGCCACGTTGACGGTGAGGGCGCGACCGTCCACGTCCTTGCCGTTTAGGGCTTCGATGGCTTTCTGCGCTTCCTCCGCCGTGCTCATGGTCACGAAACCGAAGCCGCGCGGACGGCCGGTGGCGCGATCCATCATCAGGTTGGTTTCGGTGACCGTGCCGTGGGCGGCGAACGCGTCGCTCAGGTCGTTTTCGGTGGTGTTGAAGGAAAGATTTCCAACAAATAATTTATTGCTCATGTGATGTTTACTGTCCGACAAACCGGCTTTCCACAGACTGTTCCCGAACACCGGGTCTAAAATCATCACTGAAACAAGTTCACTTGAGGATTCACCATGCCTTTGAAAGAGACAGGCTATCTTACAGACGACTCCAGCGTGACGGTTTTCGGCGGGATGGCAACAACTATCGGCAACTATCTTTCCGCTGCGCGCCGGCGGCCATCCGGCACGGCGGCCATTTATTCCCGCCGGTGAATTGACACGCGCAATTAATTTTGCGGAAATGTGGCAAATCAATTCAATCAACCCGATGCCAGACAAAACCATTTCCACCGAATCGCTGCAACAGGAAGGCCGCACGTTCCCGCCGTCGCCGGAAGTGTTGAAACTCGCGCTGATCAATGCGCCGGAGTTCAACGCGCTTTACGAACGCTCGCTTCGTGAACCGGACAAGTTTTGGCTCGAACAGGCAAACACTTTGGAGTGGTTCAAGAAACCGAGCGTCGCCGGAAAATTTATCTGGGATTCGGCGGCGAAAAAAATCGAGCACACTTTTTTTGAGGACGGGCAATTGAATCTGACCGTCAATTGCCTCGACCGCCACGTCAAAACCAAATTGCGCGACAAGGTTGCGATCATCTGGCAGGGCGACGGCGAAGACGAAGTTAAAAAAATCACCTACGGCGAGTTGCACGCGGACGTTTGCAAATTTGCCAACGGTTTGAAATCGCTCGGCATCAAAAAAGGCGACCGCGTCGCCATCTACATGCCGATGATTCCCGAAGCCGCCGTCGCGATGCTCGGCTGCGCGCGCATCGGCGCGATCCACTCGGTGGTGTTCGGCGGGTTCAGCGCGGATTCGCTTTCGGACCGCATCAACGATTCGACGTGCAAAATTTTGATCACCGCCAATGTTTCGTTGCGCGGCGGAAAAATCATTCCGCTCAAAGCCATCGCTGACGAGGCGTTGAGAAAAACTCCAAGCATCGAGAAGGTCGTCCTCATTAGGCGCAATGACGAGCCTTGCAATGTTACTGCCGGGCGCGATGTCTGGTATCACGATTTGATGGAAGGTAGGGCGGGCAGTCCTCTGCCCGCCGACGGCACGCACGGAGTGACGCGCCCTACCGATGATTGTCCGCCGGAAAAAATGAACGCGGAGGATTTTCTGTTCATCCTTTACACAAGCGGCTCGACGGGCAAACCGAAAGGCGTCGTCCACGGCACCGCCGGTTATCTTTTGTGGAGCGCGCTCACGCACAAATACGTTTTCGACATCCACGACGACGACGTTTATTTCTGCACCGCCGATGTTGGCTGGGTCACGGGCCACAGCTACGTCGTTTACGGCCCGCTTTGCAACGGCGCGACGACGCTGATGTTTGAAGGTATCCCGACTTTTCCGGACGCCGGACGTTTCTGGCGCATCGTGGAAAAATTCAAGGTGACAAGTTTTTATACCGCACCGACGGCCATCCGCGCGCTCATCCGGCTCGGCGACGAATGGCCGAACAAACACGATTTGAGCTCGTTGCGTGTGCTCGGCACGGTCGGCGAACCGATCAATCCTGAAGCATGGATGTGGTATCACAACGTGATTGGCAAAGGCCGCTGCCCGATTTCCGACACTTGGTGGCAGACCGAAACCGGCGGCCATTTGATCACGCCGTTGCCCGGCGTGAACATTTTGAAACCCGGCAGCGCAGGCCGGCCGTTTTTTGGAATTGAACCCGTTGTCTTGCGCGACGACGGCACTGAATGCAAACCAAACGAAGGCGGAAAATTGTGCATCACACAACCGTGGCCGGGCATCATGCGCACGACGTGGGGCGATCACGAACGTTTCGTGAACACTTATTTCACGACGTTCAAAAATATGTATTTCACCGGCGACGGCTGCCGCGTGGATGCCGACGGCGATTACTGGCTGCTCGGCCGCGTGGACGATGTCGTGAACGTCTCCGGCCATCGCATCGGCACGGCGGAAGTCGAGAGCGCGCTCGTGAGCCACGCGAAAGTCGCCGAAGCCGCCGTCGCGCCCATACCGCACGACATCAAAGGCCAGGCGCTCTACGCGTTCGTGACTTTGAAAGACGGTCATGTTGAAAGCGACGAATTGAAAAAGGAACTCGCGCATCACGTCCGCAAGGAAATCGGCGCGATCGCCGTGCCGGATAAAATCCAGTTCGCGCCCGGCCTGCCAAAAACACGCAGCGGAAAAATCATGCGCCGCATTCTGCGCAAAATCGCCGAAAATCAGACCGACCAGATCGGCGATGTTTCGACGCTGGCTGATCCCGCTGTCGTCGAAAGTTTGGTCAAAGGGAAACAATAATTTGCCGAAGCTTCAAACGGTGACGCAATCTGACCACAGTTTCTATCTTTCAAAAACCACGCACACCGGCGAACCGACGGTGGCGGTTTGATCCGTGGCGGACAGTTTTCCCGTGGCCGGATCAATCTTGAACACGGCGATGCGGTTGTCATTCTGGCCGGCGACGATCAGCCATTGGCCGGCGGGGTCGAGGCCGAAGCCGCGCGGCACTTTCACGCCCGCCGGGACGTTTTGCCGCCAAGTCAGTTTCCCGTCCGCTCCAATCGCGAAAACGGCGAGGCTGTCCGCGCCGCGATGGGAGACGTAAAGCCATTTGCCCGACGGATGACAAAAAATTTCCGCCGAGGTCACGCCGTTGGTCGCCGCGCCGGCGGGCAACGTGGGAACGGTATGGATGGCCGCGAGCGAACCGGTTTCGGGATCGAGTTCAAAAACGGTGACGTTCAGCCCCATCTCGCCGTTGACGTAGGCGAAGCGCCCGTTCGGATGCCACGCGAGATGTCGCGGCCCGCTGCCGGGCGGGACTTTGGCCGCCGGCGGATTCGCGGGCGACAAACTTCCGTCCGCCGGATTCAAATTAAAAATCCAGATGGCGTCCGTCCCCAAATCGCAGGCGTAGGCGCGGCGGTTGCCGGGGCCGGTGTAAATGGAATGAAGATGCGGCTGCTTCTGGCGTTGCGGGTTCGGGCCGGAACCGGTTTGCGTCAGAAGGGAAATTTGCCGGTCAAGCGAACCGTCGGGCTTCGCGCGAAAGCTGGCCACGCTGCCGCCTCCGTAATTGGCCACGAAGACACTGCGCCCGGTCGCGTCCGTCGAGACGAAACAGCCGCCGCTGCCGGACGGCAAATCGTTCAGCCACGTCAGTTGCCCGCCGCGTTCCACGCGAAAGGCGGCGACGGAACCGCCGTTCGTCGCGGTGACGGCGTAAAGGGTTTTTCCGTCCGGCGCGAGCGCGAGATAATTCGGGCTGCGCGTGGCGGCGGCGAGTTCCAGCGCGCCCAGCCGGCCGGTGTCGGCATCAATCGTGCCGGTGTAAATCCCCCGGCTCGACGGCTTGTCGGTGTAGGTGCCGAGATAAAATCGCAGAGGCGCCGCAAAAACGGAACCGCCGGCCAAAAGCATCAGTGCCAGAATCCAATTCATCGGGACGACGATGAGATACCCGCGCCGTTCGCGAATCAAGCCGAATCAGAACCCGCGCGCTTTGCCATTTGCCGCCGGGGAATTCCGCCTTATATTCCGGCCAGCGAATTATGACACGACAACAAGTTCTCGACCTTTATTTCCTCGACGCGCGGCACAAGCTGATCGAAGTCGCCGCCTTCCTCGACCGCGTCGAACGCGCCAGCGGCAAGGATGATTTCCGGCTTAAGTCTTTCCGCGCCGCCGTCGGCAAACTGAACGGCAAAAAGAGAAACAAGGCAAAGGAAGTTTTGCTCGCCTTCAGCGACCCGACCTCGAAGCCCATTTTCGCCGCGACGACGAAGGCTGCGTGCGGCGCGTGGCCGGGGAAGGGTTGATGGCTGATGGAAAAGGCGCGTATGTTCAATTACGAAAAACTTGAAACGTGGCAGGAAGCGATTGCGTTCGCAGACTTGGTTTATTCCGTCACGAAGAATTTTCCGGCGGAAGAACGCTTCGGACTCACAAATCAGATGCGCCGGGCGGCAGTTTCCGTTTCATCAAACATCGCCGAAGGTTCTTCGCGAAATACGCGGACGGACTTTGCCCGGTTCGTCGAAATCGCCACCGGCTCCGCCTTTGAAGTTGTTTCACAGGCCTTCATTGCCAAAAAACAAGGCTTTCTGTCCGCATCCGATTTCAAACAAATATACGTCACATCCGAAAAGCTTGGTAAAATGTTAAGCGGCCTGCGCCGTTCCTTGCTGAACTCCGCCTGAGCATCAACCATCATCAATCAACCATCAACCGCCCCATGCGCTACATCGAACCCCACGCCCACATGGTCAGCCGCACGACGGACGATTACCAGCGCATGGCCCTCGCCGGCTGCGCGGCCATCTGCGAACCCGCATTCTGGGCCGGCTTCGACCGCAGTTCCGCCGACGGCTTCCACGATTATTTCTGCCAGCTCACCGAGCACGAGCCGAGGCGCGCCGCCAAGTTCGGCCTCAAGCATTTTTCCTGGCTCTGCATCAACCCCAAGGAATCCGAGGACGTGCAGCTCGCGGCGGAAGTCATCGCCCTCATCCCCCAATTCCTCGACCGCCCGAACGTCCTCGGCATCGGCGAGATCGGCCTGAACAAAAATTCGCGCAACGAACTCAAGGTGCTCGAAATGCACGTTGACCTCGCCGCGCGGCACCAGCAACTCATCCTCGTCCACACGCCGCACCTCGAAGACAAGTTGAAAGGCACGCGGCTGATTCTGGACGTGCTCAAAAGCGACCGGCGCATCCAGCCCGGACGCGTCATCATTGACCATGTCGAGGAACACACCGTGAAACTGGTATTGGACGCCGGCTTTTGGGCGGGCATGACGCTCTATCCCGAAACCAAATGCACCCCGGCGCGCGCGATTGACATGCTGGAAACCTACGGCGCGGAAAAAATCTGGATGAACAGCGCGTGCGACTGGGGCGTGAGCGACCCGCTGGCCGTGCCGAAAACCGCGTTGGAAATGAAAAAGCGCGGCCACCTCGCCGCCGCCATTGAAAAGATCGTCTTCCAGAACCCGAAACAATTCCTCGGCCAGAGCGGGAAGTTCAAAATCGTATGACTGCGGATGCGTCAGGCTGAAGAACAGATTGCCCGACGAAAATTTAAGTGACGGCAAAGGGGTTCGTCACTTGCAGGCCGGTGACGTGCTTGAAGTCCGATTCGTTCCGCGTCACCAGTCGCAAACCATGCACCAGGGCGGTGGCGGCGATGATGGCGTCGGCCAGTCCCATTTTACTTTCCTGACGCAGCGCAATCGCCCGGTTCACCACCGCCGCATCCAAGGGATGCACGGTCAGGCGACGGAACAAAACATCCAGCGCAGCCTGCTCCTCCGGTTTCAAGCCCGTGAACCCATACACCTCGATTTGCGTCACGCTCGCCACCGCATTCTCCGCCGAGACGACCAGCGATTCGATTTCCGGGGCGGACTGGTTGGCCGCGTAGATCAGGATGTTGCTGTCCAGAAGCATGGCTCAATCCCGGCCCGGCAATGGACGATCCCGGCGAAGGTCACGCTGCCAGGCCACGGGATCGGTGATTTTCTTGAACGTGCCGCGCGCCTGCAATTGACGCAACGCCGCCAGCGCCATTTCCCGCGACGGCGGCGTGGCGGTCTCCGGCTCGCTTTCGAGCGAGGCGATGACCTTCACCTTGCCCCGCCGCAGATTCTGCGGCACCGGCAAATGCAACGTCCCGTCCACATCCGCTTCCAAAATGGCCGTAATCGTGCTCATGGCGGAAACTCTAATCCAAGTTATGCGTCGCGTAAAGGATGGCGTAAGCGTCCTCGCCGCCGCCATTGAAAAGATTGTCTTCCAGAACCCGAAACAATTCCTCGGCCAGAGCGGGAAGTTCAAAATTTAACGGAACCGGCCTTTTTATTGGTGTTTTTGACCGAAATCCCGGCAAACCGCCGGAAAGTGAAGTCGCCCCGGATGAAATTTGTGGCTCCACGGATGAAAGGTGAAGCTCCACGGACGAGAGGTTGAGCACAACGGACGGGAGGTGAAGCTCCACGAACGAAATGGGGCGCACCCCATTTGAAATTTGTGACTCCACGAACGAGAGGTGAAGCTCCACGGACGGGAGGTTGAGCACAACGGACGGGAGGTGAAGCGCCCCGTATCAAGGATCAGTTATGTTTTTCGACTCGCCAGCTAACATCGTTGCTTTATGGTTGGTGTGTCGAATTCATTTCTTTCTCAAACGAAGCAAGTTTTCGGAGATAATTCAAAACTAGAAACCCAAATGACATAAAACAGATCGCTATAGCCGGAATCAATCGTAACAAAAGTATTTTTATGAGGGCGACTTTACTTTTATACATTTGAAACGTGATTGTAATTCCCTCTATAGGTTCTTGCCAAGACAGCCAAGCGTGGACGCAAAGAAATAGCAGTATTAAGGCCACGAATATTGCTATAAACGCCGCATACCGAAGTTTTTTTGATATGTTAGCAATTTGAAAATTATTTTTCATAATTTAATAAAGGCATCCCATTTCAGTAGGCCCAGATCGTGCCTGACACGCTGACGGGCATCCACTGGTTGTTGCCGATGTATTGCAGTTCCACCGCCGTCCCCTGCCCGCCCGAAAGATAGCCGGTGCTGGTGGTGCTGGTGGTCTGCGCCGCCGCCTGCCCGGTGTAAATGCCGCCGGTGATGGTGTTGACCACCGCCGCGAGCCGGGTTCCGTCCGCCGACATGCTGATGTCGTTCCAAGTTTGAAGGGTCGCGTTGGTCTGCTGCGACCACGTTGCGCCGAAGTTGCTGGAAAGATAAATGCCGCCGCCGCTCACGACCGCCGCCAGTTTCTGGCCGTCGGCGGAGGCGGCCACGGAGGTCCACGCCGCGCTCGTCGGCGCGCCGGCTTGTGAGGCCCACGAACTGCCGGAATTGGCCGAGGTGTAAATGGCCCCGGTGTTTTGCGCCGCGACGAGTTTCGTGCCGTCAGCCGACGACGCCACGCAGGACAAAAGTCCGCCGGGCGGCGTGCTGGCAGACGACCAGGTGCTGCCGGAATTGGCCGACAAATAAACAATGCCGCTGCTGGCGACGACCGCGAGCTTCGTGCCGTCCGCCGAGGACGCGACGGAAGTCCACGCGCCGGCCGGCAGTCCGCTGGTCTGCTGCGACCAGTTCAAGCCGGAATTGGGCGACGTATAAACGAGGCCGCTGCTGGCGACGGCCACGAGCTTCGTGCCATCCGCCGAGGACGCGACGGAAACCCACAGCGCGGTGGCGGGCAGTCCGGTGGTTTGCGCGGTCCAAGTGGTGCCGGCGTTGGTCGAGGTGTAGATGCCCCCGTTGTTGACCACGGCCACCAGGCGGTTGCCATCCGCCGAGGACGCGACGCATCGCCACGACAAGGAGGTGGCGCTGGTGGCGTTCCAGGTGTTGCCGCCGTCGGTCGAGGTGGAGATGCCGCCGTTGCTAACCGCCGCCACGAGCTTCTGGCCGTTGGCGGAGGACGCGATGGAAACCCATTTGCCCTGCGCCGCGCCGGACAATGACCAGTAGGAACTGGCGTAGCCGGAAAAATTTCCGAGGAAGGACTGGCCGGAGTTCAACGCCGCCTGCCAGCCGCCCGCGCCCGCGCCGGAAATCCGCACGATGTCGCCGATGACCGGCGAGGCCGGCAGCGTCACGGTCGTCAGCAGCGCATTGGTCAGCACATAGCCGGCGTCGGACATCGCCTGCGTCGAGGTGCCGGAAACGACGATCCAGCCGACGAGGCCGTTACCAAAAAAGCTGCCGACGAAACTGTTCCCGCGATTGGTGAAGGTGTTGACGCCGCTGAAAAAGTTGGCGCCGGAAAAGGTGTTTGAGCCGGAGAAGGTGTTCGGCCCGGTGAAGACGTTGGTGCCGCCGTAAATCTGGCCGTGGTTGAGCAGCGCGACGTTGGTGCTCTGGCGCGCGTCGGCGATGGTGCCGCCGGTGAGCTGGGACGCGTTCAGGTTCACGATGTTCGTGCCGTTGCCGCTAAACGTGCCGGAAAACACGCCGCTGAAAAGATTGGCGCCGTTTGTCAGCGCCACCGTATTCGTGTAGCCGGCGAACACGCCGGCGGGCAGCGTGCCGACCAGTTGCGTGGAGGCCAGAACGCCGACGAGGTTGCTCGCGCTGTTGGCAAAAATCGCGTAGGGCGTCGGCGTAATCCGCTGGCGCGGCGAGAGCGGGGTGAAACTGGCCGCGCCGGTCGCGCGCACGGCGATTTGCAGCCAGCAATCCGGCCCGGTGAACACGCCCGCGCCGAAATCGAGCGTGACGATGAACTGCCCGTTGGTCACGGCCACGGCGGAGTTCGTCACCGGGCCGGCGATGATTCCAGTCAGAAGATTGCTGGAGGTGTAAATCGTGAAGGCCAGGTCGTAATTGCTGTTGGCCAGGCTGCCGTTGGCGTTGAGCGTGCCTTGATAAGTGAACGCCGTGCCCTGCGCGTGCAGCGTTTCAGAAGCGCCCAAGACAGCCAACAGCCAGCAAAAAAAAATCCGTCTCATAAAAACAGGTCGTTCAGGTTTGACCCGGCCACTGTCGCCCATCGGGGCGGCTGACTCAAGGCGAAAGAAACCGGTCACTGCACTTTCAGAAGGTAGAACCGTGGCGCCCCGTTCAGGCTGGCGGCATTGGTGCAGTTGAAATTGCCGGCGGCGTCAAATTGATTCGTGGCCGTCGCCGTCCACTGTGCCAGCGGCAGCGCCGCATTGGTCGAGGACAAAACGGTGTAATACCAGTTCGGCGTGCCGCCGGTCCCGCGCCAGACCAGGCTGGCGCCGGAAAAACCCACGTTGCCGGTGGCGGGCGGGTTCGTGCTGACCACCGCGAGCGTGCCGTTCGCGGTGATCCAAGCGGTGCTCCAAAACAAACCGGCGTTCAACCCCGGCAGACTGTAGCCGGTGAACGAACCGCTGTATCCGCCCGCGTTGAATAATTTGAAACTGTCACCCGCCGTGAATGTCGCCGCGCCGATGTTTGTCACGTTCAAATTGCCGCCTTCGGTCAAAGTGCCGGAAACGTTCACGGCGTCGTTCGTCAGCGGTGAGTGCTGGATTTGCACAAACGTTGTGCTGCCGGCGGCGAGCGTCAGGTTGTTGCTGAGGGTCAAAGTTCCGAGCGGATTTCCCGGAGCCAGCGCGCCGCCGGAACTTACCGTCACTGCGCCGGAAATAATCCCGTTGCCAGCCAGCGTGCCGCCGCTGGCGACGATGACCGCGCCGGAACCCGTCGCGCTGCCGTTAGTGTTGTTGACCAGCAAAGTGCCGCCGCTGATGGTCGTGCCGCCGCTGTAACTGTTGCTGCTGCCGGTCAGGATAAATGTCCCCGTGCCGATTTTGACGAGGGACGTGACGCCGGAATTGGCGATGATCCCGGCGTAAGTGTTGGTGGTGTTGATGGCGCCGATGCGCCAGGTCGGATTGGTTGACGCGCCGTTGCCCGCGCCGATGTAAGCGCCGCTCACGCCGCCGAGTTCGCCGAGGTCGGTCGTCTGGCCGCTGGCGTTGATGTTGTCGAGCGTCACGCCGCTGTTCAGAAAAATGGCGGCGTTCGCGTAACCGAAGGCATTGTTGATCCGAAAATCGCCGGTGCCGCTGCGCGGACTCACGTTGATCTGGCCGGTGAACGCCGACCAGTCGCCGCTCAACAATCCGCGCACATAGTCCACCGTAAGATTCAGCGTGCCGTCGCCGGTCAGCCTGCCGGTAAGCCCGTTGTTGGCAATTCGCGCGGGGCAGAGAATCGTGCCGGTCTGGCCAGCGGGAATGATCAAGTCATTGGTCAACCCGCCCCAATAAACGCCGTTGTTCCCCGCGTAGCCGTTCAGTTGCAAAGTGCCGCCTTGAAAAGTAATGGCTCCCGTGCCGATGCCGGGGTTGTTGTTGGTTTCGCCCAAGTTCAATTTAACAGTGCCGGCGTTGATGATGGTTCCGCCGCTGTAAGTGTTCGTGCCGTTCAAGGCGACATTGCCGGTGATGATGATTCCGTTGGTAGCGCCGGCAACCGTCCCGGCCAAGGTCAACGTATTGGCCGAAGCGTTGCTGATGTTCAAACCGCCATTGACCGTGACCGGTGCGGAAATCGTGTCGCCTTTGCTGGCGGCCAATTCCAAGAGCGTTGCCTGGCCGGGTGTGTTGTCCAAGGTGAGACTTCCGCCGTTGGCGGTGACATTGAACGCGCCGCCGCCCGCGCCAAGGCTCAACGCGCCAACAATGGTGGACAGATTCAGGTTTAGGGTTTGATTCGCGCCGATGGCGGCGTTGACAATGGCCGTCGCCTGCGTGGCGTTGGGATAAGCCGTGCCGTTGCTCCAGTTGGAATTGACATTCCAATCTTGCGCCGAAGCAGTTACGGAATTGATCCAATAAATCGCCGGCGGCCCGGAAAACGGCGCGACACTCACTTCAGGCGAACCAAGGCTGCCACCGCCGGGGCCGTTGGCGATGACAATGTAATAGTAATTGGTTCCATTGAGCAGTCCGGTGTCGGTGTAACTCGTGTTAGTGGTGGTGCCAATCGTTGTTTCACCGCCGCTGCTCGTGCCGCGCTGGATGACATAGTTTGTCGCCCCGACGGAAGCAGACCAGACGAGCGTGACTTGAGCATTGGCAGGATAAGCATTCAAACTTGCCGGGGCTGCCGGCGGCGTGCTGACGATGGCAGAATTACCAGAGACGCCGCCGGCATTCATGGCAACGACCATGTAACAGTAAAGTGTGTTCACGTTCAGTCCACCGTCGGTGTAGTTAGTGGTGGTGATGCTCTGTATGTAGTTACCAGGAAAACTGAACGGCCCGGTCGGGCTACTGGAACGATAGAGAATATAACCAACCGCGCCACTAACGGGCGACCAGGTGATTTTTGCCGATTGGTTCGTGCTGGTTATCGTGTCACTAATCCGCACATTGGCGGGCGGAGCCGCCGGCGGCGGCGGAACAGGCTTGGCCGTGACCGCTGATGAAGCCCCGCTCGTGCCGCCCGCGCCCGTGGCGGTGACATAATAACTGTAAGTGCAACCCAATGTTCCTGACGCGTCCGTGTAAGTTGTGTTAGTCGTCGTGTTGCTTAAGATGATGTAGAACGGAACATAGCCAAGCCGGTTGACCACCGTGCCGCGCTGGATGGTGTAATAATTCGCACCGGACACCGGGTTCCAAGTGAACGCCACCGCGTCGTTAGTGCCAGTAACCGTGAGGCTGGCCGGCGCGGCGGGTGAGGTTGCGGAAATGGCCGCTGACGGAATCACGACAGAACTTTGCGGTGAATTGCTGCTCGCGTTTAACGGATTAACTGATTTGACGACGTAATAATAGTTAGTGCCATTGATTGCAGTATTGTCAAGATACGTCGCATTTGCCGGGCCACTGCCGCAAACTGGACCAGTCACGCCATTGGTAATGGAGATATAGCCGCCGCCGGAAGTCGTTGACCGGAGAACATTGTAACTCGTGGCTCCGGCAACCGCCGGCCAGCTTAATAGAGCCGAGTTATTGCCAGCGTAAGCCGTCACGCTCGTCGGTGCGGGCGGCACATAGCCAGTCAACTCCAGCCGGATGTAATCATACATGAAGTGATGGCTAAAGTCTGAACCGCCAGCTTGACGAAAGCTGAAGTTAATGGTGTTGTTGCCAGCCTGAAGCAGATTGCCGGAAAAGGTCAACCGTTCGTCGGAATAACCGCCATGGTTTTCCTCGCGGATGTTAGCGTCGCTGATGTCGTTATTGGGAAACCACCCGGTCGTGGGCAGCGAAGCCTGTGGTGTGCCAGTGGCGTTGCCGCTGCTCAACAATGTTCCATTGACCGTCACATAAATCGGGCTGCTGTCGTCCGAAGCAATTCCCATGAGCAACGAGGCCGTCGCGCTGGCTTGGTTGGTTGCCAGATTGAACGTGACGGTGGAGCTTGAAACAGTGTTGTTGCCTGAAAAATCTGGATAGACAGACTGGACGTAATTCCAGTCCGTATTCCAACGATTTTGGCCGACGACGTAGTTCAGCCCGTTCGGAAAGTCGAAGGGAAATTCCATGAACTTGTCCCAGACCGGGCTGGGCGCGGTCGGACTTGGCCCGACGTCGCCGACCCAATAGTCATCACCATGCCGAAACTTGTCGCCTTTGCGATCCGGATAACCGATTTCAAAAACCGTCGGACCGACGCGCGTCGGCGTCCAAGTCATCGTGCCAAGGTTGTTTGTCGCCGCGCCCGACACGACGACCGTGAACGGTGTGGCCGGCAGATTGTAGATGATGCCCGGATTGCCACCGTTTTGATTCTTGGACATGAACATGCCTTCCGCGCCGGGGCCGAAGGCATACAACGTGTAGTTATTGCCGGCGATGACATTTGAAATGACGAAGCTACCGTTGGCGTCGCTCTTCGTCCAAAATTCGTAAGGCTTCATCCATAACTGGAAATCATAGACATTGTTGATGGTGACTGATGGCTGTTGCTCGACGCCAACCCAAAGATTCGAGGCCGTGGCGTTCGGATTGTAAGGGTCATTGATGACTATCTGGCCGGTGACCGTGCCGCGCTGCGACGCCGGGGCATAATTGGCATTGTTCATCCAGCCATACGGCCACGCAGTCGCCTCCGCCGCCGCCTGCGCCTTCGCATCCGCATACAACGCCTGCGACGTCTGCACCGGATCGGTCAAAGTATTTGTGACGTTGTTGACGTAAATGAAATAAGGCCCGGAAACGCGCGTCCAGACTTCGCCGACGGCAAAGCCGCTGTCATTGCCAAAATAATAATGGCCGCCGTTGATCATGTTGACCATCGGCGCGTCGTTCAATTCCGGTTTCAGCGGGCCGCCGTTGTAAAATTCCGGACTGGCCACGACATGCCAGATACCGATATTCTGACTAACCAAGCCGATGGATGGGTCGCTGACGCTGCTCCAGCCCCAAACGCGTTCCACACCAAAATCTGTGCTCCACTTGTATTTGTCCTCGTAAGTTCCTTGGAGCACGCCGGAAGTCACCAGCGAATTTTCCTGGGGCGAGTAGTCCGACACCGCATAGGTGGCGTTCAATCCCTCCTCGCGCTGAACCTGGTCGTTCACACTCATCCAATTGAAGTAGGGTGCGATGTAAATGTTGTCACGTTCCTCGCCCGTGCCCATCGCCGCGTCCTGCGCGCGATGGCTCCAGATGGGCGTCACATAAAATCCGGGCGAGCCGCGCAACAAGGAAAAATGAATGTCTATGAGACCGTTCGTGGCTGAATCGCACAGCAGGTCAATTTCCGCATAGCTGCCGCTGTTGGTCACCAGTGAATACGCCCACGAACTGCCGCCCCAACCGCCAAACTCCCAGTAAAACTCGCCGCCGTCCTTGCCGCCCGCCAGCAGTTGCTGCGTCTGGGTGCCGCCGCCGTTGTTGTATGTGTAATAAATTTGATTGATGGTCGCGCCGGACTTGACGACGTGCAGCGAAACAATCCCATTGGCCATCGTCACCGTGCCGTCGCCATTGTCCACGACCGTCACATTCGCGCCGGTGCCGGTGCCGCCGCCGGGGATATTGGCCCAAACCGGATTTGACAAAAACAGCAGGCCCAGCAGACCAATGAGGACGGGAACAAATTTATTTCGGACTGCCTTCATCCGGCAAAACCGCGCGATTGGAGCATGACGTGAACGCGACTCGACAAGGTTAGGCATGTTGAAACAATGGCTTGATGCCCTTAATTTCGCATTCCTTGTCGTTCCCAGCCATCACCAGTTCTGGTGACGATTGACGAAAAGTTGCGACGGCGGCTTACTTGAAGACGAAGCGATAACGAATGTCCCGATAACCATCGGGGCAGGCCTGGCGCATTTCATCCGGCCAGCTATCAAAGGGAGCCGCGTCCAGCACCGCCTGTTCACAAAGCGTCGCGCAACGTTGATCCTCGTCGCTCTGGACGACTTTCAGATCGTTGATGGTTCCGTTCAGGTTTAATTGGAAGGCGAGCACCACCGTTCCCGCCGGCGGCTTCGGAGTCAGCGTGTTCACCACCTTGAACCACTGGTTGGAAATGGCCCCGATCAACGCATTGTCATACTGGACAATGGGTGAGGGCGGCATCGGCGGGGCGCTGTCCGCCGGGGCCACGATGGCCGGCACTGGTTGGGCGATGTTTGGGTCGGCAAAAAACACGTCATCCGACTTGCAGCCCGCAATAAAAACCGCCAGCGCGGTCATCGCCACAACGCCCAAAAGCAGTTGGAAACGGGAACGGACTTGGTCGCTTCTCATGGTCGTAAAATGTCCAAACGCTCGCCTCACCGCAAGCACACAGTTTGAATGCCCAATTATCCCGAAATTAGGCAGCGGATTACGGGTTGTCCACAAGATTTTCAACTGGAACGGCTGTCTTCAAGACGGCTTGACATGGGAAAAAGGCAGCTACAAATTCGTGCTGTTGAATTGCAATCAGAGCATGAAGCCGAATTCCCGATTTTTTTTCCTATTGAGGACGTTGAAATTTTTTGCGGTTCCCGTCTTGTGCGTTGCCATCGGCGTGGCGGGCTGGCACCGGTTGAATGATTCGCGGCGCGCTTTCTGGATTTTGATCACGGTCGTGGCTTGCAACCTGTCGGTCATCCTGTGGCGGCTGGATTATGTGAAATGGAAACAGGAGCGCGAGCTGGGCCGACGACGACGCCACCGGCGGATGGCCACGTTGCCGCCGCCGCGCAAACCGGAGGATGCCGCCGGCCTGTCGGACGACCAGAAGCTCCAAAATTGAGCTTGCACCCGGCGGCGCGACCGTTCATGCTGCGTCGGCTAAAACTTTTTTGTCTCGATTCACGTTTCTAGACCGTCAGCGTGAATAGGCACTTTCAAGCATGGCTACAGAACAAGCATTGGAACTGGAAGGCGTAATCAAAGCGGTTTTGCCTGGAACGATGTTTCGCGTCACGCTCGACAACAACGAGCATGAGGTGCTGGCGCACATCTCCGGGAAAATGCGAAAGCATTTCGTCCGCCTGACCGTCGGCGACCGCGTGCGCATGGAGATGTCGCCCTACGATCTTTCAAAGGCACGGATCACCTATCGTTTGCGTTGATCGAAAATTCGCCCTAAAATTAGCCGGTCTTCAACAGCCATTCCCATCGCAAAACTTTTCGCCTACTTTGTTTGGAGTAGCCGGCACTGCCCAGATTTAAGACAACGTTCTTGAGTTATTCACATTTATCATTATTTGGAACGTTTTACTTGATTTTAGACCGGTTGAAAATGAGAGTATCGGACATTTGTCAAACAAACACGGACTCGCACGACCGTAGCTGTGAGGCACGATGAACCCTATCAGAATGCGAATCTTGTTTCTCTGCCTGCTCGGTTGTGTCGCCTCAGCGCGACTGACAACAGCCGTGGCCCAAAATGTCTCGCTGGTCTGGGATCAAAGCCAGGATACCAATGTCGGCGTGGCCGGCTATATGGTTTATTGCGGCACGGCCAGCGGAACATACTCCGATGTGGTCTATTTCAACAGCGCCACCAACACGTCCACCACCATCAGCAATCTAATTGACGGCCCGATTTATCCATACACCACGCTTAACACTTTCATTGAGGGCACAAATGTCGTTTCCCTTCTCTACCAAATACGACATTTTACCAACATAACCGCCGGCACAACTTATTACTTTGCGGTGACAACCATGGGCAGCAACCTCGTCCAAAGCCTGCCATCGGCAGAAGTATCTTACACCGTTCCCAGCACAATTCCCCCAGTTGCGCAAGGCAACTATTCTCCAGGCCATGGGTTTCAATACACGGCATTCTGGCTTTATTATACGAATTCCACCTGGGAAAACGTCACATTGGCTTGGAATCCGCTCACCGACACCAATGTTGCCTATTATGAGCTTTTTTATGACACAGTAAGCGGTGGAAGGTATAACGCGGTTTATGTTGATGCTTCAGAAAGCTCCTACACTTTTGTCAATCAGCTCAGCGAAGGGACCACTTACTATTTCACAGTGCAAGCTTTGGATGACAGCCTGAATGTCATCACGAATTCAAACGAGACGGTATATAATGTGCCGCTGCCACCTGCTCCCACATCAGTTCAAGTGACCGCAAATACGAGCAACGCGGTCACTCTAACCTGGCAAGACGCTGATACCAACATTTTGGCATACACAGTTTATTATTGGAATACGAGTGAGAGTCAATATTACAATGCCATTTTTTCCATAACCACCAACACCGCCACTGTTTTCGGGCTTGCTGAGGGGACAATTTATTACTTCGCCATTCAGGCCTATGATAGCGCCGGGTATAATAGTGATTATTCTGATGAAGTTTCAACTGAAACCACTCCGGATCCAACCGCCCCAATTGCGCCCGCCTCGGTTTACGTCGCCGCAACAACGACCAATAATGTCACCCTCGCCTGGACGGACTCCCCAAATATCGCCAGCTATGCGTTTTATTATGGTGTGAATGGAAAAAATCCGTTTCAATTGGGTGACTACACCACCAATGCTCCTGCTACCAACTTCACTTACACCGGTCTGTTGCCGGGTAAAACCTACTATTTTGTCATCATGGTCTCGGATGGTTCCGGGCTGAATGCCTATTCCGATGTCATTGCCGCCAGCACGCAATCGGCCTCCGGCAGCCTGGTTGTGGCCAGCACCAACGCACCGGTAACCCTTTATTTGCAGACGGCGATCTCGCCTTCCGGCCTGCCTGATCCGGACAATCCGTTTTGGATTCATATCACGTCCTCCGGCCCGGTGACTAATGAATGGATTATTCAAGACTCCCCGGATTTAATTAATTGGGACACGTATCAATACCTTTCAAACGAGACGGTAGATGTCTGGGTCACTCCTCAAGATGGATACTATGCCAGCCACTTTTTCCGGTTAAACCAGACTAACTGGTGAGGTTAAGGTGAAACTTCGGATTTTTCAGAAGTCACCGTGCATTGAAAAAGTGGTGCCCCGGCACGGACTCGAACCGTGAACCAATTGATTAAGAGTCAACTGCTCTACCAATTGAGCTACCGAGGCAAAAGTCTGCAATATAAGCCATAACGGGCGCGCATTCTGGCAGAGCGATTGCAGAGGGCAAGATTTTTTCGTAAAAGTTTTGGGCCATGTCTTTTTACATTCCCCAATAAAATTGCATTTTCCGCTTGGCGCGGCGCGCCCGGAAGGTTTTAATGTTGCTTCGACAACAACATAAACCAATCAACTTAATTAACATTAAAATATGGCTAAAGCACTGTCCAAGTCACAAATCACCGCCGCGCTCGCGGAGAAAAGCGGCATCACCAAAAAGGCGGCGGGAGAGATTCTCGAATTCATCGCGGAACTCGCCTACAAAAACGCCAAGAACACCTTCACGCTGCCCGGTCTCGGCAAGCTGGTGCTGGTGAACCGCAAGGCGCGAATCGGTCGCAACCCGGCCACGGGCGAAACCATCCAGATCAAGGCCAAGCGCGTCGTGAAGTTCCGCGTGGCCAAGGCCGCCAAGGACGCGATCCTCGGCACGAAGTAATCCGGCCTTTTTCCAAGGCGTCCTGATTTTTTCAGGACGCCTTTTTTTTCTGGACGCGTTATTTGAAAATGGAATTACTGCCGAACCAGATCAAACGTAGAGCGCGCTTTGCAAATCACGCACGAGCAGGCTCATGAACGGATAGCGCTTTTCGGGCGTGCGCGCGAGGCATTTGAGAATGACCTGCTCCAGCGCGCCGGGAATTTCCGGGTTGTGTTCGCGCGGCGCGAATGGGTTGACGGGATCAAGCTGCGCCGCGAGAATTTCCGCCGGTGTCTCGCCGGGGAACGGCTTGTGGCCGGTCAACAGCTCATACGCCGCGACGCCATAGGCAAAAATGTCCGTGCGCGAGTCAATGGCCTCGCGCTTCAACTGCTCCGGCGCCATGTAACCGGGCGTGCCGGGATTTTTGGCGAGCTTCAACGGCTTTTCAGGAATCGGCTGCGCCAGATCAAAATCAATGAGCCGCACGCCGCCGTTGCGCGTCACCAAAACATTTTCCGGCTTATAATCAAGATGCATGAACCCGCTTTCGTGGACGTGGTTCAGCCCCAGCGCCATGTCTATCAGGATTTGCGCCACATGTTCGGCCAGCACGGGGTCGCTCCGGGCGAACAGGCTTTTCAAATTGTCCGCCTCGACGTAATCCATGAGCAGATAATGCGTCCCGCTTTCCTTGCCGTGTTCGACGTAACCGACGATGTAATTGCTTTCATTGATCTGCGACAACACCTCGCAGCCGCGCAAAAAACGGCGTCGCGCGGTGAAATTGAAACGCAAGTCGCTTTTTAATTTCCGCAATGCAAACGGCCGGCCGCGCCCGTCGGTGGCGAGCCAGATGTCCGCCATTCCGCCGCTGTTGAGCAATTCTTGGAGATAAAAACGCCCGAACCGTTCTTGCGCGCCCGGTGCGCCTTCAACCGTGTCTTTGTATGCGCTCGCCATGCCTTTAATAATTACCACGCCGCGTCTGCGGACGCGAATGAAACTTATCAACCATCCGTTTGACCAGACGAAACAAACCTTTCCGCCGTTGCACAAAATTTTTCAACGCCAATTACCGCTTGGCTTGGACCCGTCAAAAAGTTAGACTCGGTTCATGCGACCATTCCGGGCGCTGGTCATTTACCTGGCCGCAGTTTTTATCGGCGGCGCGCTGCTGGCACCATGGCTCTACCGGCTGGCGCAGGTCTTCGCGCACGCCCTTCCCCGGCTCGCCGCCGCGCCATTCCACCGTTTCGTTGACCGCTCGTTTTTGATCCTCGCGCTGGCCGGACTGTGGCCGCTGCTGCGCGCGTTCGGCGCAACGTCCCCGCGTGAAATCGGGCTCGTGCTGCCCTATGCCCAGTCGCGAAAACTTTTTGGCGGTCTGCTGCTCGGCTTTGGCTCGCTCGCCGTCGTCGCCGCCCTGGCCATCGGATGCCGTGCGCGCGTGGTGCCTCAGGATTTATCGGCGCACCAGGTTGTCGGAACTATTTTAGGCGCCATTGCGGCGGCGGCCAGCGTCGCCACGCTGGAGGAAATTTTATTTCGCGGCGGACTTTTCGGCGGATTGCGACGGGTGCTTTACTGGCCGTTTGCGCTGGGCTTCAGCAGCGGTATTTACGCGATTGTCCACTTTCTCCAGCGTGCAGAAATCTCCGGCCCGGTCGCGTGGAACTCCGGCCTGGTTTTGCTGCCGCACATCCTCGGCGGGTTCGCGGATTTTTACGCGCTCGTGCCCGGATTTTTTAATTTGACGCTCGCGGGAATTTTGCTCGGCCTCGCGTATCAGCGCACCGGCAACCTCTATTTTTCCATCGGCCTGCACGCGGGCTGGATTTTCTGGCTGAAAACCTACGGCGCGTTCACCGCCGCCGCGCCGCGCAGCGCGACCTGGTTCTGGGGCGGCGGCAAAATGATTGACGGCTGGCTCGCGTTTTTCGTCCTCGTGGCGGTGCTGGCTGTTTTCAAATTTTTGCCGATTGGTGACAAGCGCACGCCGTTCACGATTCCTTCATGACTGCGCCGGCGGCCACAATTCAAAGCCGGCTCGACACCGGCCTCGGATTTTTTTATCCCGAAATCTGCCAGCTTTGTGAACGGGAACGCGCCACGGCCAAAAGCGGTTTTGTCTGCTCGAAATGCTGGACGCAAGTGAGCTTCATCCGAGCACCGTTCTGCGAACGTTGCGGCCTGCCGTTTCCCGGCGAAATCACGACGGCGTTTGAATGCACGAACTGCCGCGAAATGGAACTGCACTTCAGTTCCGCGCGCTCGGCCGTCGTCGCCAAAACCATCGTGCTGGAAATCATCCACCGTTTCAAATACCGGCGCGCGCTGTGGTTTGAGCCGTTCCTTGCCGATTTGCTTGTGCGCGAGGCCGTCCCAATTTTACGCGGACAAAACTGGGATTTCATCGCGCCGGTGCCGCTTTTTCCGGTGCGGGAGCGCGAACGCGAATTCAACCAGGCCGAACTGCTGGCGAAACATTTGAGCGCAGCCACAAAAATCCCGCTGCATAATAAACTGCTCCGGCGCGTGCTGCCCACGGCGACCCAGACTTTGCTGACCCGCGAACAGCGCGCAAAAAATATGCGTGGCGCATTCGCCGTCCGCGACGGAATCAAACTGGCCGGCGAAAAAATTGTTTTGGTTGACGATGTTTTCACCACCGGCGCGACGACCAGCGCTTGTGCCAAGGTATTGCGCAAGGCCGGCGCGGGTGATGTTTGCGTCTGGACAGTGGCGCGGGGACTTTAATATAGTCGGATTGATCATGGATACGACCACTTTCATCAAGAAAACGCTGGGATTGGAAACGGTTGAGCCAGCGCTGACACCGCCGACCAACAAGACCCCGCACACCACTTTTGTAAAAAAACCGAAAATCGGCTCGGACAAGTCCAAGACCAAACGCCGCGACATCCCGGAAGGGCTTTGGACCAAATGCCCGACGTGCGCGACGATGATTTTCGACAAGGAGCTGGACGAAAATTTGAAAGTCTGCCCGAAATGTCAGCATCATTTTCCCATTGGCTCGCGCGAACGCATTCATTCCCTCGTCGAAACCTGCACGTTCGAGGAGTTGGACGCGGATATGACCAGCGTGGACGTGCTGAAATTCGCCAGCTACAAAAGCAAGCTGGAACGCGACCGCAAGGCCACCATGCTCAAGGACGCCGTTGTGACTGGCATCGGCAAAATCGGCAGTCACCAGGTCGCGCTCGGCGTGATGGATTTTGGTTTCATGGGCGGCTCGATGGGCGCGGTCGTCGGCGAAAAGTTGACGCGCCTCATCGAGCGCGCCACGGAGGGCAACTGGCCGGTCGTCATCATTTCCACCAGCGGCGGCGCGCGGATGCAGGAAGGAGCGTTCAGCCTGATGCAGATGGCAAAAACTTCCGCCGCCCTCGCCTACCACGCGCAAAGCCGCCTGCCTTACGTCAGCATTTTGACGAACAACAGTTACGGCGGCGTGATGGCGAGTTACGCCGCGCTGGGCGATTTGATTCTGGCCGAGCCTGCCGCGATGGTTGGTTTCGCCGGGCCACGCGTCATCAAGGACACGACGCACGCCGATCTGCCGCCGGGATTTCAGACCGCCGAATTTCTTCTCGACCACGGACTCATTGATGCCATCGTGCCGCGCAAGGAGACGAAAGAACAGTTGATCGAGTATGTGGATTTTCTCACCGTCCGGCAAAAAGCGGCGGCAGAAAATTGAAGCGCGGTTAATTGCTGACGCGGATTGGAAATTTTAGCTGGTGCGCCCGCCCTTGAATTCAAACAGCGAGTTGACCGAAGAATTGTTGTGGATCCGCTTGATGGCCTCGCCCAAAAGCCCGGCCACGGACAACGTGGTGATCTTCACGCCGTCAATCGCGGGCCGTTGAACGGTGTCAGTCGTTATCAGCTCGTCAATCACGGAATCGCGCAGTCTTCCGATGCCGATTTCGTTCAAAATCGCGTGCGAAACGCAGGCCAGCACCTTTTGCGCGCCCCGTTTGTTCAGCAACGCCGCCGCGTGCGTGAGCGTCCCCGCCGTCTCCGTCAAATCGTCCACGAGCAAAACATTTTTGCCCTCGATGTCGCCGATGACCGCCATGCTCTCCACCTCCACCGCGCTTTTGCGCCGCTTGGCGACGATGGCCAGCTCGCCCTCCAGCGTTTGTGAATACGCATGCGCCATTTTCAATCCGCCCACGTCCGGGCTGACCACGACGAGGTCTTTCAGGTTTTTTTTCCGCAAATACTCATACATCACCGGCGCGGCATAAAGATGATCCACGGGAATGTCGAAAAACCCTTGGATCTGCGGCGCGTGCAAATCCATCGCGAGGATGCGGTTGGCGCCCGCCGCCACGAGCAGGTTGGCGACGAGTTTGGCCGTGATGGGCACGCGCGGCTGGTCTTTGCGATCCTGCCGCGCGTAGCCGTAAAACGGCAGCACCGCCGTGATGCGCTGCGCGCTGGCGCGACGCAACGCATCCATCATGATGAACAACTCCATCAGATTGTGGTTCGTCGGCGGCGAGGTCGGCTGGATGATGAAAATATCCTCGCCACGCACGTTTTCCTCGATCTTCACAAACGTCTCGCCATCTGGAAACGGGGAGATGTTGCATTTGCCGAGTTCCACGCCGATGTATTTGCAAATGGCCTGGGCCAGGGGCTCGTTGGCGGTGCCGCTAAAAACTTTCACGAGATAAAATGCTTTTTGGTTAAAACGGAAAAACCGCCGTCGTCGGCGTTTGAAATCGCGGCGCAAAGTCTAGCCGCGGACGGTCCCGGTGCAAGAGGAAACTAAATAACGGCGGGGGAAAATCCGCGGGCTTCATTGCACATTGACCGTGCGATAAAACCGGCCCATGAATTTTCCGGCGTTGGTGTCCGTGTATGTGAACGGCGCGGTGTTGGTCAGCAACGAAACCCAGTTCGTCAAGTTGGTGGAAGCTTGGACGGCATACGTGTATCCGGTTACACCCGCAACCGCCACCATGAACTGGCCGGCGGGATGCGGATTGGCCGCCACCAAGTTCGCAGCGGCGGTGGCATAAACCGCCAGCGTCGCCGTGGCGTTGGTCGCGCCGAGCAGATTGGAAATATTCACGGAATACTGGCCGGCCTGGCTGGTGCTGATGTTCGTCAAATTCAGTGTGGCGTTCGTGCCGGCGGCCAGATTGGTGGCGTTGCATTGCCACTGGTAAATCAGCGGCGCGGTTCCGGCGGCGGTCACGCTGAAGCTGGCCGTTTGCCCGGCAATCGCCAGCGTGTTCGTCGGCGGACTGGTGATGCTCGGCGGCGTGCTCGCCAGCGGCAGAACCGTGACGGTGAACGTGCGGCTGAAAATGTTGTTGCTTGCCTGGTTGTTGTTGACGGTCACGGTGATCGTGGCGGATCCGAGTCCGGCGGCGGACGGCGCAAGGCTCAACGTGCCGTTGGTGTTCGGACTCGTGTAATTCACGTTCAGGGTGGGGATCAAAGTGGGGTTGCTCGACGTGGCAGTCACGGTCAACGAGACCCGTGCCGGTTTGTTGGTCAGGCCGGAAGTAATGCCGGTCAAGTTGACGACGTGCGTGCCGCTGTTTTTCAAGATGCCAAAATCGTTCAATGGATCCATGGTCGGCGTCTGGTTCATCTGGTTCACCGTCACCGTGAAACTTTGCGTCACGAGGTTGTTGCTCGCGCCACCGTCATTCACCGTCACCGTGATGACGGCTGTTCCGTAGTCATTCGTGCCGGGGGAAAAAAACAACGTGCCGTTGGTTTTTGGGCTCGTGTATTTTACGGTCAGCGCAGAAATCAGGTTTGTGTCGCTCGCCGCCGCCGTGACCGTCAACGTCTGGATTTCGTTGCTCGCGCCGGAAGTAATGCCAGCCAAACTCACCGTTTGCGGCCCGGCGTTTTCGCCGATGGTCAGCGCGGCGATCGTGTTCAACGTCGGCGGGTGGTTCGTCGGCACGGCGACAACGGCACCTGCGGGAACCTGGTAAGTAATTTCGTTGGACAGCGGACTTTCCAGGCCGGAAGCATCAATGGTCGTGGCACCGAACGTATAGGTGCTGCCCGCCACCAGGTTGGTAACTGTGGCGCTCGTGACATTGCCGACGGAAACCAGACCGGCGGCAAACAACAGGTTCGAGGTCGCCGTGCCGGCGTTCCAATAATAAACATGGTAACCCGCCGCCGCCGGATCCGTGCTCGGATTCCACGCCAAAGTCACGTTCGCCGCCAAGGTTGAGTCCCCAAACACTGCAACCAAAACGCCAATGCAAAAAAATAAATGCCGGTTGTTTCTATTGTTAAACATTACAAATCAGAATTGCGCTGCTGCTCTCTTTTCGCGCCAGTCTCCTATGTGGAAAGACAACCGCTTCTCAAAAAAACAGACCGCCAGAATAGCGTCCGGCAAAAAGCATCGCAAAGATTACTTATTCACAATCAAAAAAACCCGCCGCTCAAAACAGCTTGCCAAAACGCCATAGACGAAAGACACAACTTAAAAAAATTCATTCAAAAAAAATTTAATAAAATCAAAAAAATTTCGGCTCATCTTTGGACAGCAACTCAAACAATTCATTTTTGTTTTTGAAAATTTCGTTTTGAAAAAATGTGCCGCTGGATTTCTGGACGAAAAAATTTTGTGAAGTGGAATAAAAAAACAGTGCGCTGGATTGTCGAGCGGCGCGGCAGGACGCCGCGCTTGGATTGAAATTTCCTTTTCAGTGCTCCGCAAATTCAGCAGGGATTCCGGTGCTGGGCTGGACTTCGATGTTGCGGAAAAAACATTCGCCGCCTTCCGTCCGCAAACAGATTTTCCCGGACGTGATCGGCGCGGGCGCGTCGCCATCGAGCCGCTGGGCGTGGCGCAGGCGCATGACGACCTGGCCGTTGACGGCATGAATGCTGTCGCCATTGAACGTGATCAGGTCGAGCGTGTTCCATTCGCCCTTGGTTTTTTCGGCGTCCACGATGTGCGCACAATGATTGCCGACGGGTTTCTTTTGCAGGAAAAGCGTGTTTGTGCCGGCGGGGTCGTAACGCCACAAATTTACGTCCCGGCGCGCAGGCACGGTGATTTGCGAGGCGATTGCGTAAAGATCGCCAAACTCATTCTGGCATATTTGAAATTCAAACGGGCGCGGCCAGGTTTTGTCCGCTTGCCCGGCGTCGCCGTGACAAAAATAAAGCAGCCCGGTGTCAAGCGGCTTGCCAATTTTTTTGCTCCATTTGAGGTCGCCCCATTTGATTCGCAGACGGATGTGGACATTCGTGAACGTCGCGCTTGTCATCATCACGCCAAACCCTGGCCGGAAACGTGCAGGGTCGGCACGCCGTCCAGATTGGCCACGGTGAAGACGTGAAGCGGGTCGCGGTTTTTGCCGAGAGCTTCGAGGTAAACGCCGTTCGTGCCGCGCTACAGACCCGGCACATCCCACGCCGGGTCGGGCAGGTTCATCATTTCAGTGTCCCAACCGGCAAGGTCTTTGCCGTTGAACAGCGGCTGCCAAGGGTCACCAACGGCGGAAGCAATCTGCAAAAATAAAATTCCCGCAATGAAAACGGCGAGGTGGCACATGAACGAAAATTAAACGCAGCCAAAATCGGGTTCGATCAGATTTGCATCCGGGGGCAAGTCGTCTACAAACTTGTCTTCAAAAAAATCCAGACCAGCCGAGACAAACATCAACGCATAATCCACCCGCCGCCGACCACCAAATCGTCCCGATAAAAAACCGCCGCCTGACCGGGCGTGATGGCGCGTTGTGGCGAATGCAATTTCACTTTCACGCGATTATTGTCGAGCGGTGAAATCGTCGCGGGTGTGCCGGGATGGTTGTAACGGATTTTCGCCGTGACTTCGATCGGCTCGGCCAATTTGTCAAACGGATGCCAGTTGCAGCGGTCGGCGATAAATTCATCGCGGTCGAGCGCCGCGTCGTCGCCGACGACGACGCGATTGTTTTCCGCATCCAGCTCCACGACGTAAACCGGCTTGCTCGTCGTGATGCCGAGACCTTTGCGCTGGCCGATGGTGTAGAACGCGATGCCGTCGTGCTGGCCCAAAACGTGGCCGTGCAAATCCACGATGTCGCCGCGCGTTTTCTGCACGAGGTTCGCCGACTGGAGAAAGCCGCCGTAATTGTTGTCCGGCACGAAGCAGATTTCCATGCTCTCCTCCTTGTCGGCGGTCTTGAGGTTGCAATGCCGTGCCACTTCGCGCGTGTCGCTCTTGGTCTTTTCGCCGAGCGGAAAAATCGCGCGCGCAAGCTGGTCTTGTCGCAATGAAAAAAGAAAATAACTTTGATCCTTCCGCGAATCGCGTCCACGCTTGAGCAGATAACGACCCTCACCCGGCTTGCAGCCACCCTCTCCCATCGGATGGGAGAGGGACGGGGTGAGAGCACGTTCAATTCTCGCAAAATGTCCCGTGGCGATGAAATCAGCGCCGAGCTGATTCGCGCGGTCAATGAGCCGGCCGAACTTCAAATTCTGATTGCACATTACACACGGATTCGGCGTGCGGCCGGCCTTGTATTCGTCGGCGAAATATTGGATGACGTGCTTCTGGAATTCCGCCGCCTCGTCAATGAGGTAATACGGGATGTCGAGCTTGTCGCAGACGGAGCGTGCGTCGGTGACGGCTTGCGGGCCGCAGCATTTGTCCTCCGCGCGGTTCACGCAATCCTGCGGCCAGAGTTTCAGCGTGATGCCTATGACGTCGTAACCCTGCTCGATCAAAAGCGCCGCCGTCGCCGAGGAATCAACTCCTCCGCTCATGCCGCAGACCACGCGCTGACGCTTTTGCGAATTCACAGTGGGACATTATACAAGGCGCGGGCGGCGTGTAAAATGGTTTGCGCGATGCAAACTTGATTTACCGCTGCAACCAAAGTATTTTTCTGCCATGCAATATAATGTTGTCATCGTTGAATCCGAAGATGGTTTCGCCGTTTCCTGTCCCGCGTTGCCAGGCTGTCACAGTCAGGGGGCGACGCATGATGAAGCGCTGGCCAACATCCGTGAAGCCATCCAACTCTGGCTCGAAGTCGCCGAGGAAGACGCGCAACGCGAAGCGCAAGCTGAAGGCGCGCGCTTCACCCGCGAACTCGTCACCGTTTAATTGTGCCGAAGCTTCCGGGCATCAATCAACGCGACGCTGTGCGCGTTTTTGAAAAGCTGGGTTATCACATCGCGCGACAAAGCGGACACATCGTGATGACCAATGGCAAACAACGGCTCGTCATTCCCCGCCACAATCCAATCAACGCAATCACCATGGGTTCGATTGCCAAAAGCGCCGGACTGACGCCGGATAAATTCCGGCGATTGCTTTGAACTTGCCGACGACGACGCGCCTACGCTTTGGCGAATTCACAGAAGGAAATTATATACAAGGCGCGGGCGGCGTGTAAAAAGGTTTGCGTGGAAAAATTGATTTACGGCCTATTGCTTCGCTTTGATTTTCTGCGACATCTTCCGGTAAATATTTGCAAGTTGTTCCATTTCTTTGTTAGTCAAAGCAAGGTATTGATCATTCGTGACAACATAATTCATCGTCATGTTGTTATTTAATTGTAATCGGTTGTCCATAGCGAGCACGCGGGACGGAACCGGCACAAGGGTCAAGTTCCGACCGCCCATATCAATTTGTTGAACATTCAATTTAGTCACGACTGCCGGATATGTGTCTTGTGCCAATTTGCCATCCGGCAGCGGCACAAACTGATACTCGCGGGCGGCGTATAAAATGGTCTGGGGTTATAGTCGCAAAGGCACCGGCTGCTTTTTCTTTTAATTTACCGCTGAACGCGTTGCCCCGTCTCCTCAATCCCCGACCCCATTTGGTAATATTTATCTCCTTCCACGCGGAGTTTGTATTGCAGGTGAGCACCAATGTAATTGGTCATGTTGCCCGTCCCCGATTCAACTGTTTCCGTATAGAGAATGCCATTGAGTTCGTAAGGGCCACTGGCTGAATAAACGACATTTGATTTGCGGTCATAGGTGACAATGGCCCAATTGGCCAAAGTCCAGGTTTTTAGATGGGGATTGTTGGTTGGGTAATGGATAAACTGAGGTCTGCCTTGGAATCTTTTGTCGGTGATGAGCCAGACACCTTCAAGCTGCTGCCTAGTTTCGCTGTCGTTGGTTTGTAGCGCGAGCAACTTCTGTGTCAATGATGGATGCAGAATCGCATCGGCCACGAAGTCATTTGTGCGGCTTGTTTGCGCCTTTGTTTCCAAGACTGCAAGTGTGGTTCCGGCGGCGAGTAAAATTCCCACGCTTGCAACAACTGTAGTTTTCACTTTTGTCCATGCCATAATGTTCAATGCTCCTTTGATGAGGGTTAAGGTTGAACCGCTGGCCGCCGCGCCTTTGGCAATCGCCACGGCGGTCACAGATTTTGCCAGCGCCACGGGCGCGGCTTGAACGGAATTGGCGGAAATCGTCCCGGCAAGGATGGCCGTGGTCAAACTCACGCCGCGCTTCGTGAAAAATTTCCGCAGCTTTTCCAGCGCGCGCAAAACCCGACGTTGCGCCGCCGGCTCGCTCACCTGCAAGGCCGCCGCCACGTCCCGCACGCTCTGGTCTTTGAAAAACCGCAGGATCATGGCGTCGCGATCTTTTTGGCCAAGGCGCGCCATGGCTTCGTCCAGCAACGGCGCGAGCCGGTTCCAAACCGCTTCGGGCGCAGAATTTTCATTCTGGGTGGATTGCATGTAAGCCTCCTGTTCGCGAAACTGGCGGCGGCGTTCGGCGCGCAAGAAGCTCAAGGCCGTCAGCCGCGCCGTTTCATAAAGCCAGCCTTCGAGAATCGTGCCCGCACGCAGGCTGGCCGCCTTGCGCGCGAGAATGATAAAAACGGCCTGGGTAATTTCCTCGGCGTGCGCGGCAATGCCGGTGCGGCGAAGCGCGACGGAATAAACGAGGGCGATGTGCCGCCGGACGAGTTCGGCAAAGGCGGTTTCCGAACCGCGCCGGGCGTAATCCTGCAACAATTCCATGTCATTCGCTTCTGGCATCTGACTATTTATTGCCGAAGAATGCGAAATCAGACATTTATTTTTTCGCCATCACCCATTCTGCAGACGCCGCGCTGACGTTTTAGCGAGTTCACGGATGGAAATTATACAAGGCGCGGGCGGCTTGCAGACACGGCAAAAAAAATCCTTGGGCGTTTCGCGTCCAATTCAATTCCCCGACCATTGGTAGTCGTAGCCGGCGGGCGGTTCGTAAAAGGCGGAAAATCCGCCGACGCCTTGCGTGCCGTTCCAATAAATTTTGATGTAGCTGGCGTGACCGTCCACAAAGCTCATCACGTTGCGCGCGTCTTGAAATTGCAGCGGCTGGCGGCGATCGTGGCTGCTGATGGCGATGCCGCCGGAAATTTCGCCGATGAGTTCGGTCCTGGATGGTGCGCGCACGGAGGTGAACGGTTTTTGCGCCATCCCCAGATCGTTGGTGTCGCTTTCGCGGCCACCAAGGCCGTTGAACCAGTAGCTGGAAAAATCCGTCCAGGCCTGGTTGTAAAAACCCTGACCGCTAAAACCGTCAAACCATGAACCGAGCGTGCCGGTGAACACAAAATCATCGGCGGCGCAGACGAAGACGGCGTTGCTGGACGACGCGCTCCCGGCGCGACCGAGATACGGCAAAATGTTTTCCTTGTAATCGAAGTAAATCGAGTTGGTGTAAAAGGCGATGGCGTCGCCGTGGTCGTCCGCATAAAGGTGGACGGCCAGGTTGATTTGCCGGACATTGCCGACGCACGCGATCCGTTTGGCGGACGACTTCGCGCGGCTCAACGCCGGCAACAGCAACGCGGCGAGGATGCCAATGATGGCAATCACGACCAATAATTCAATCAATGTGAACGCGCGTTTCACGGGCGGTTTTTTATTGGCATCAATGCGGCAAAGCGGCGGATGAATCAAAACCGATTGTCATGTCCTGCATGCGAGCAGATTCATTCCAAAAGAAAAATATTTCAAGAAAATTTCCGGCCGTGCGGCATTGTCGCACACACGCACATCCGCATCCGTGCTCCCACGCCGGAAAATTAGGCGCAATGCGGTTTGGCGTCAATGGCACAGAAATGAAAGCCGCGTCTGAATTTGCCGATGAAGCGCGGGGTTTAGCCTGCTTCAACGTCGGCAAACCAATTGATCTTCATCAGATATTTGGCAATCGGAAGCTGAAGCGGCGTGAACGCCGCGCTCCGGCAAAAAATCAAGGCGACAACTTTTTCAAAACGCGCTAGGCTCAAGGCGACAATGAAATTCGCAGCTAAACCATAGATTAGGCATTGTTACCCATGAACGCATCTTTCACTAAAATATTTTGGTTGAAACTGATAGCCTAACCAATAAATGCGCGGCTAATCTTCTAATTTCTTGCATGTCCGCCAAACCTTCCGACCGCTTTGAATTCGAGCGCGTGCTGTGGTGGCAAAATCTCGCGCGCGTCGCGGGCGTAGACGAGGCCGGGCGCGGTCCGCTGGCCGGGCCGGTCGTCGCCGCCGCCGCCATTCTGCCGTCACGCTGGGCGGAATCCGGTTTGCCCGCCGGGCTCGCCAGCCTGAATGATTCCAAGCAGCTCACCGCCGCGCAGCGCGAAAAATATTTTCAATTCATCACCGGCTGCGGCGAAATTGAATTTGGCATCGCGGAAATCAGCGCGGCGTTGATTGACGAAATCAACATTTTGCAGGCGACGCACCGCGCGATGAACGACGCACTCGCGAAATTAAATCCGCTGCCGCCGCACGCGCTCGTAGATGGTCGCCCGGTGAACACGCTGCGCGTGCCGCAAACGGCCATCGTGAAGGGCGACGCGCGGAGCTATTCCATCGCCGCCGCGAGCGTGCTGGCCAAGGTCACGCGCGACCGGCTGATGCTGGAATTTCACGCGCAGTTTCCCGAATACGGTTTTGCAGAACACAAAGGCTACGGCACGGCAAAGCATCTGGCCGCGGTTGCAAAATTCGGCCCGTGCCCGATTCACCGGAAAAGTTTCGCGCCGTTGAAACGGGAAGAGGCCAAATTATTTTAGCGGCAGACTTGATTTAATTTTCCGCTCTGGCAATTGCTTCGCGTCTGTTCAGGCAACCTCACACTTCCAGCCGGTCGTTCGGGCGTGCGACAATGGCGTAGAGCGCCGGCATCAGAAAGACGCTGATCAATAGCCGTGTGAACAGGCCGCTGACGATGACCAGCGCGAACGGGCGTTGCGTGTCCGTGCCGACGCCGGTGGCCAGCGCCGCCGGCAACAAACCCAGCGCCGCCACGAGCGCGGTCATCATGATCGGGCGCAACCGCAGGATCGCGCCTTCGCGGATGGCTTCGGTGAGTTTGGTGCCGCCGAGACGAAGTTCGTTGACGTAAGAAATATAAACAACCGCCGTCTGCACCGAGACGCCAAACAACGCGAGGAAACCAATGCCGGACGAAACTGAGAACGGGGTGCCGGTGATCCACAGCGCGACCAGTCCGCCGACCGGCGCGGACAGCACAACGCCGAGCACGGTAATGAACGGGAATTTCAAATTGCTGTAGAGTGCGAACAGCAGCAGGAAAATCAGGCACAACGTCAGTGGGAGAATTACATTTAGTTGCGCGCGCGATTTTGTGTATTCCGTGTATTCGCCGACCCAATCGGTGCGATAGCCTTCGGGCAGGCTGACTTGGGTTTTGACCTGCTGCATGGCGTCTTCCACCGCGCCGGCGAGGTCGCGTCCGGCCACGGAAAATTGCACGCCGATGTAGCGCGAATTGTCCTGGCGATAAATGAACGACGCGCCGTTCATCACGCGGATGTCTGCAAATTCTTTGAGCGGAATCTGCTGGCCGCCGGGCGTGGGCACGAGGATGTTGGCGATTTCTTCGGGGTTGTCGCGGTATTCGCGTTCGAGGCGGACGACGAGGTCAAACTGCTTTTCGCCCTGTTGCACTTGCGTGGCCACGTCGCCGCCGATGGCGGTGGTGATGAGCGCGTTGATGTCGGCGACGTTCACGCCGTAGCGGGCGATCATGGCGCGGTTGATTTTGATGTCGAGGCTGGGCTGGCCGAGTTCTTTCACCAGCGTCACATCTTTGATGCCGCGCACCTGGTCGAGAATTTTTTTGATGGCTTTGCCCTTTTGTTCGAGCACGTCGAGGTCGGAGCCAAAAACTTTTACGGCCAGCGCGCTTTTCAAACCGGACTCGGCCTCGTCCACCGCGTCCTCGGCGGGCTGCGTGTAGTTGAAAATAATTCCGGGAAATGAAACCAACTTTGCGTTTATGGCCTCAATCAGTTTTGCTTTGGTGCGATATGCGCCGATCCATTCGGAGTAAGGTTTCAAGCCGACGTAAAATTCGACGTTGAAAAAGCCGGTGGAATCCGTGCCGTCGTCAGGCCGGGCGAGTTCGGATGCGACGGTGGTGACTTCGGGAAAAGATTTAAGCACCGCGCGAATCTGCGGCGTGATCTTCGCCGATTCGTCGTAAGAAATGGTGTAAGGCATCGTGGCGCGCACCCACAGCGCGCCTTCATCGAGTTGCGGCATGAACTCAGCGCCAATGCGCGGGATGAGCAGCAGCGAAACGGCGAGCAGAATCGTCGAGGCCAGCGTCGTGACCCACGGAAACGCGAGGCAAACATCCAGGCCTTTGGTGTAAACCAATTTGATGGCTTCAAACGCGGCGTTGCGGCGCTCGCGCACGCCGTTGCGCATGAACCACGCGCACAGCACCGGCAGCAACGTCAGTGTGACGATCAACGAACCGATCAGCGCGAACACCATCGTGTCCGCCATCGGTTTGAACAGCGTGCCGGACGGCCCGGCCAAAACGTAAATCGGCAGGAAGCTCGCCACGATCACCGCGACCGCGTAGAACAGCGGGCGATCCACCTCGGCGGCGGCGTCCTTCACAATTTCCAGAACGTTAGTGCGAGTGCCTTTGCGCAAGGCGATCTGGCGGAAAATATTTTCCACCATCACCACCGCGCCATCCACGAGAATGCCGAAATCCACCGCGCCGATGGAAAGCAAATTGGCCGAGGCCTTTTGCAGATCGAGACAGATAAATGCGAACAGCAGCGCCAGCGGAATGGTCACGGCGACGATCAAGCCCGCGCGAAAATCGTATAGGAAAAAAATCAGGATCACGACGACGAGCAACATGCCGCGCAAAAGATTTTGCTCGACGACTTTGGTCGTCAGCTTGATCAAATCCGTGCGGTCGTAAAACGGAACGACTTTGACATCCTTCGGCAAAATTTGCTCGTTGAGTTCCTTGGTCTTCGCCTCGACGCGTTTCAAAACGTCCTGCGTTTTGTCGCCCGTGCGCAAGAGAATGACGCCTTCCACGGCATCGTCCTGTTTCTCAAAACCGAACTCGCCGAGGCGCGGCGCGATGCCGATGACCACGCGGCCGACATTTTTCAGCAGGACCGGCGTGCCATTGTTCACAGCCAAAACCACATTGCCGATGTCTTCCAAAGTTTCCAAGCGACCGAGGCCACGGACGTAATAAAATTGTCCGCCCTGCGAATAAAATCCGCCACCGGCGTTGCCGTTGTTGGCTGCGAGCGCGGCTTCCACTTGCAACACCGACAGTCCGACTCCCGCGATCTTTGCCGGATCAAGCAGCACTTGATATTGCATCGTGCCGCCGCCGAAGCCGGAATCATCCGCCACGCCCGCGAGCGATTTGTAAGCCGGCTCGATGATCCAGTCCTCGAAAGTTTTCAGCTCCATCGGCGAGCGGTCGGAACTTTGCAATACATAGCGGTATATCAAACCCGACGGCGACGACAGCGGCGACACCGAAGGCGTCACGCCGGTCGGCAGACTTAAACTGGACAGCCGGTTGAAAACTTCCTGACGCGCGAAATTATTATCCGTGCCATCGCGATAAGTCAGGATGACATCGGACAAACCGTAAAGCGTGATGGAACGTTGCGTGGTCATCTGCGGAATGCCGTTCATCCCGACTTCGACGGGCACGGTGATGAGGCGTTCCACTTCCTCGGCGGCGTGGCCGGGCCATTGCGTGATGATCTCGACAATCGGTGGCGACAAATCGGGATACGCATCCACCGGCAGGCGTTCGAGCGAGCGCGTGCCCGCGCCAATCAACACCAGCGTCAGCAGCACGACCAGAAAACGCTGCCGCAACGATGACGCGACGACGCGGTTCATCATCGAAGCCGTTCGCGGCGCGGATTCAATTTGTGGCAATGGCTCGCTCATTGGTTTTGCAGAAATTGAACAAAGATCGCGCCGTCCACGACAATCTGGTCGCCGGCTTGCAGGCCGTCGGGAATGTCATACTGGTCGCCGGTGCGATAACCCAGCGTCACGTGGCGGCGTGCAAAACTGCCGTCGGGCTGGACGACATAAACAAACGGCAGATTCACATCGTCGCGCAAAATCGCCGAGACCGGCACCAGCAGACCCGTGCTTTCCTGGTGCGCTTGGATTTTCACGCGGACATACATTTGTTTTTTCAGAATGTCGCCGGGATTTTCGACCACCACGCGCACCATCACCGAACGCGTCGTGGGATCCACCAAGGCGGAAATGTTATCCACGGTTCCGGAAAAATTATTCGTCGCGATGCCTGTTTCAATTTCCGCCGAATCGCCGACGCTGACCGACGCGAGATCGGTGCCGAAAATTTGCGTCATCACCCAGACGCGCGACAGATCGGCCACGGTGAAACACGGTGTGGTGCCCGCCGTCAAAAGTTCGCCGGGCGTGATGAGTTTTTCCACCACGGTGCCCGCGATGGGCGAATTGATCCGACCGCCCGGACGCGAAACGGGCCGGCCCGCTTGAAGATCTTTGATAACCTGCGGATCGAGATTCAGCGAGACGAGCGTTTGCAACGCGGCGTCGCGGTCGGCCTCGGCGTTGGCGGCGTCGGTTTGCGCCTGCTCTTCTTCGCGCTGGGCCACGCCGTTGTGCTGGATCAAATCCTTGTCCATGTCCGCCACGCGCCGGAGCGTCTGCGCCGTCGCGAGCGCCTTGCGATACGCGCTGATGGCCGCCGCAAAATCCGGCGAATCCACTTCGGCAAGCGCATCGCCCGCCCTGACCTTGTCGCCGGGATTGACAAGCAGCTTCGACACCGGCCCGCCGAACGGCGCGAGCACGCTGGTGGCCTGGTCGTTGTCGAAATCCACCGTGCCGGTGGTCTCCGTCGTTTTGTGAAATTTGCTCGGCGCGACGGTGTAAAACTGGATCTTCTGTTTTTGCTCCGCCGTCAGCGTCACGTTGCTTGCTGTCACGGATGAAGCTGGTTCGCTGCTGTCACTTTTGGACGAACAGCCGGTGAACGAAAAAATTGTTGCCGCTGCGATGAACGCAAAGACAAGCGTGCACGAAAATTTGTTTTGCTGTAGCGGCGCTCTGTGAGCGCCGAAGAAAACTGAAATTGCTGACAAAGCACGGCGGTCACAGACCGCCGCTACAACGGGAAAAAGATTCCGCAGATTTTTTAAATTGTTCTTCATTTTTTATCCTTGGTTAAATCCGCGCGATGCCACCAGCCGCCGCCGAGCGCCTGAAACAGCGCCGCCGTGTCGGCATAACGGTTGGCCTGCGCCTGCACGAGGTTGATGCGGGCTTGGTGATAGGCTTGCTCCGCGCTCAACAGCGCGAGGTAGCTGATGTAGCCGTCGTGCCATTGACGCTGCGACAAATCCAAAGTTTCTTGCGCATCGTCGGCGGCGGTGGCGGCGGCCTTCAGACCTTCGGCGTCCTGTTCCAGCGCGGTCAATGTGTCGGCCACATTTTGAAACGCGGTCAGCACCGTGCTGCGATATTGTTCCGCCGCTTCAATGTAGGCGGCCTTCGCGGCGCGCTCCTGATGCAAGAGTTGTCCGCCTTGAAAAAGCGGCGCGGTCGCCGCCGCGCCCAAACCCCAAAAGCCCGTGCCGGAAGAAAATAATTTATCGAAGGAAAGCGCCGTGCTGCCGGCATCGGCGGTGAGCGTGATGTTCGGCAGCCGGTTCGCGATGGCGATGCCGATCTGCGCGCTCGCAGCATGCAGGTTCGCCTCGGCCTGCAAAACGTCCGGCCGCTGCGCCACAAGTTGCGACGGCAGACTCACCGGAATTTCCACCGGCAATTGCAAACTCGAGAGCTCAAATTTTTCCATCGGCGACTGGTTCGGAAAACGCCCGGCCAGAACCGCCAATAAATCTCGCAACTGCGCCGCTTGTTTGAGCAGCGGCGGCAGCGTGGCGACGACTTGCGCAAGCTGCGATTCCTGCGCGACGACGTCCAGCCGGCCCGCATAACCTTTCGTGTATTGGTAGCGCAGGATTTCCACCATGTTGGAATTGAGGTCCACGAGCTGGCGCGTCGCGTCAATCTGCGCCTGCACCGCCGCCGACTGGATCGCCGTGACCACCACGTTCGCCGTCAGCGTGGTGTAGGCCGCGATCATTTGGAAACGAACATTTTGTTCCTGCGCTTTTACCGATTCCACGGTGCGACGGTTCAAGCCGAAAACATCCGGCGAATACGAAACGCTGACTTGCGGCGTAAATAAATTGTAGAGATACGCGTTTGAACTGGGCACGGGCGCGAGTGAACCCGGCGGATCCCGGTGTCGGCTCGCCGAAAAACTGGCCGCGACGCTCGGATAATAAACGCCGCGCTGCGCCAAAACATTTTCCCGCGCCACCGTCAACGCCGCCTGCGCCGCCTTGAGGTCGGGATTGTTGGTGAGCGCGATTTCAATCAGGTCATTGAGCGGCTGTGAATGAAACAACGTCCACCAGTCGCCAGCGATGTCGCGGCCTTTGGCAAAGTGCTGGGCTTCGCCGCCGGCGACGTTCGTGCTGGTGACGGTGGTCGAGAGCGGATGGTCGGTATAATCGCTGACCTTCGGGGCCGCCGGTCGCTTGAAGTTGGGACCCACTGCGCAACCGGTGATCAGCGACAAGACCAGCGCCGCGATGAAAGACGGCACGCTCAAGCGTGATGAATTGGCAATCATCCTACCTGCCCGGCTGTTACTCATGTCAATCATGCGGCTTTGACGTGGAGTTCCGCCTGCCCGATTTTTGAATTTTTCATGACTGCAAAATTTAACGCTCTACGAAACGGCCCATGCCCAAAGGCACGAGACCGAAATAATTCAGGTTGAATAAACCAACGAAATCCGTCCGCCGAAAACCGGCGAACGGTCAGGAATGGAGAATAGAAACCGGCGGGCCGCGACCGGGCGGAAGCGTTTTCGCCAGCGCGTCAATAACTGAAACCGACGTCAACTGGAGAAATCCAAAGGGAGCCGCCGGAATGTTCGCCGCCACCTCCACGGCGGGCGAATCCATCTGGCCTTGGGCAAAGAGCGTTACGGCACAATGATGTTCCGAATGGTCGCTGTCATGATGCAGCGCATGATGCAGGGACGGACAGGCGACCAATGCCAGAAGAAACGGCATCTGCAACAGGAGCAGCATGGCAAGAACTGTTTTCACAGTCCGGCCAAAATATTTCCGGCATTTCCAATTTAATCGCACAACTCTCGCGAAAGTTGTCACACTCCGGCCCATTGCGCAAGCCGTAGTGGTTCCATTTGAAATCAAAAATCGCGCGCCCGGCCGCCGGGCGTTTCGTCGGGCGGCAGTTTGCGCGGGTGAAAAACGATTGTCTCCGCGTCCGTTTGGTGTTCAATCGTGGCGGTGAACCTGCTCGCAAAATTAAAAGCCCGTTTCGCCGGCAAGGCGGAACCGGAGCATCTGCGGCGCGGCGCGCTGGGTGAGCGCGCGGCGAAAAAGTTTTTGCAGCGGCAAGGGCTTAAATTTCTCGCGGCGAATTTCCGCTCCGCGCGCGGCGAGATTGATCTGGTTTTCCGCGATGGCGACTGCCTCCTATTTGTTGCATTTGACAGAAACATTATTTGGGGTTAGGCTGGGACATCGTGAAACAGAAGTTGGCAATCAGTTAGGCGACTGGTCTAATAGACACATGATGCAACTAAAAGAATTAATGCGATAACCAAAAAAACAACCCGGATGGCATGGAGCAAATCCCAGCGGCGACGCAAATCCCGCCAGTTTGCCGGCAAAGAATCTGGCTGCCAGCGGGCAACTTGGTTGTTAATGGGAACGGGCAAAAGCAAGGAGTAAAAAATCATGATAGCCCAAAGCACCGCCGAAGCGAGTGCCAGCCACCATGGAATGCTTCGTGTTGTGTGCGCAACAAAAGTCACTGCAATAGTAAGCAGAAGTGTAAGCGCATACCAGAATGGCATCACCATGCCGAAAACCTGCGCCAATGTCTGAACGGCTCGGACATGCACCGCGTCCTCAAGGCGGCTGATGCGAGGGTGAACGAACAACGCAACCGCAAGCTCGATACCGGTCAACGTGCCAGCGACCACGATAGCGATGATCTCAATAAAACGAATGATGTCTGGATTCATAAAATGGCATAAAGTAAAAACGCAACTTTAGGTAAACGCAAGTCGCCTAACGTTAAAAGCTGAGCCATGCCTTCCTCGCGACATGGCTTGCCACCGCAGCGCCAACGACAGTTGGCTCCGGCGACGGGTCAGGCTGCATGGTGCGCATACTGTAGATCTCCAATAATATCAATCAATATGTGCGCTACCATAAGCGGCCATAACTGCCGTAACTTCCAATAAACCAGTCCGAATGTTACGCCTATGACAAAAACACACGCCATTCCAGCCGCTCCTTGGTAGGCGTGTAGCACCGTTCGGATGAGGGCACTTATAAAGACCGCCGTCCACATGCCGTATTTCTCGGTCACCTTGATGATATAACCGACCTCCATCAACTCCTCGAAAATGCCCGTTATGATGGAACTGATGATGTTGATTGGAAGTGCAATCTGTCCCGCCAGCAAACCTGCTGCGTTTGGGCCGACAATCATGTTTCTCAATACAAAAATCAACTTCGTTGGCACAAACAACAGCACACCCAGACCGGTCCACTTCCAGGAAATCTGAAAACCGAATGATGCAAAAGACCAACCTCGGATTCGTCCGATGTAGAGAAATACCAGCGCCAAAACCAATAATTCGTAAATGGATAAGCCTATCATGCCAAGGTTGCTAAATTCGCCGTGTAGCCGAGCTCCAGGCATAAGCTGCCCCCCAATGTTTCGCATGATGATGCCCAATCCAATCCAAATCGCGAAGATAAGAAAAACCTCACCACGAGGGGTAAGATTGCGAATGAACAATTTCATGGCGCAATGCAGCCTAATGAAAAAAGCTGAGCCACCGCCGACTCGCGACGTGAACCGCGATAGCGGAACTGCAAGCGCCAACGGCGGTTGGCTCCGGCGACTGGTTAGGCTGCTTCGTCATACAAAATCAGTGATAAAGCACAAACCAAGTAAAGGCAAACATAGCCAAAATGACGCCAAGAAAAGCCAT
>Ga0302320_10000175_pt1 | contig 140895 bp, 102 predicted proteins | sample Bog_T0_3_FD_202130 | JGI IMG/M metagenome (GOLD analysis project Ga0302320, IMG submission 202130) | Peat permafrost microbial communities from Stordalen Mire near Abisko, Sweden - Bog_T0_3 | ecosystem: Environmental > Terrestrial > Soil > Wetlands > Peat | place: Sweden: Abisko, Stordalen... | reverse complement strand
GTGAGCTGCAGCGTGATTTCACCGGGGACGATCGAATCCAGCCGTGCGCCGGTGACGAGGTGTCCGCCCCCTCCGACCAATGGCAGCTCCGGCGGAATCGAATTGAACTGCGTGCCGCAGTCCGGCCCCAGCCTGAAAGTGATGGTCGTGCTCGTGCCGTGACTCGCCGGCACGTTGGCCACGTAGCGTGCCGAGCAGGCGAATTCGATGGAGATGTCGGTGTGATCCTCGCTGTCGTGTGCATCGATGAACTGCACCAGGGGTCCCAAGGGCAGCGCCGGCGCGGGCGGCGGCGCGGCAGGGGCCGCCGCGAAGGCCGAATGTCCGACCAACAACCCGGCCGCACACCATGAGCGTGCCGGCCGCAGCAAGCCCCGGCGCAGTACCGCGACGATCACTTCGACTGACCAACAGCCGCGCCGCGCGGGCCCGGGAGCAAGGGTTTGAGCCGCACGGGCGTAACCGTGGAGGTCCAATTCTCGGTATTGTGGCAGCTGCCGCAATCGAGCGTCGTGCTCACGTGCTGGACCTGCTTGGCGGTGGCCGTAATCCCGTTATGGCAGCTCTGGCAGGCTGAATTGATGCCGGCGTGGCTGAACCTTGCGGACGCCCAGGACAATATGCCGTGGCAAGCACCGCAATCCTCGGCCGATTGGATGTGACGAGTCGGCGCGCCGGCCGCCTGCACTCCGTTGTGGCAGCTCGCGCAGCGGGCCGTGATCCCTGAGTGATCGAACTGGGCGGGCATCCAGCCGGAGGTGGTGTGGCAGTTTTCGCACGTATTGTTCGCGGCGACGTGAGGTGCACCCTTGCCCCGGGCGAGCACGCCGTCATGGCAGGTCGCGCAATTCGTCAAGACGCCCGCGTGCGATACGAAGCCCGTGCGCGCAATTCCCATGGTCTGCGTGGCAGCGGGTTGCGGAGTAGGGCTGCCGGCAACCGGCGTGCTCACGGCTCGTGAACCGGTTGCCGTCACCACCGTGCTGACCGTACTCGAGGCCTTTTGGGCGGCGGGTGCCTTCCTGCCGGAGCCGCCGCCCCAGTTGTTGGGGTTGTGACAGCCGTGGCAGTCCTGGCCCGTATGGTGACCCTGCGGGCGCGTGGTCAAATTGGTGACGCCGTAGAATTTGAGCGCGGGCGTCGTGGAATCGTGACATTGATCGCAGGTGTTGCCGGTCACCGTGAACATGGAGACATGCTTCGCATCGCTCATGGCGGTGCCGCTGAAGCTTGCGAAGGCGGTGTTGGAGTGGCAAACCTCGCAGGCAGTCGTGCTGGTAGGGATGTGCACCGGCGAGAGCACGGCATCCTTCGGCGTGTAGTTTAGATAGAACACGGGCGGCGTCGCGTTCGGCGCGCCATGGCAGGTGATGCAGCCGCTGCTGATGCCGGTATGCAGCACGGGGTTCGCCGCGAGCGTCGCATAATTCGAGGGCGCCGCGGTGTGACAGACGGTGCAGGCTTGATTCGCCGGATTCGGCATGTGCCCGGACGGCAATGCGGTGCTGTTCCAGTTCGCCGTGGAATGGCAGATGCTGCAATCGTTGGGCTTGGTCATCTGACCCGTGGTGTGATCGGCGGGCCGTCCCTGCAGACCCGGATTGGCGGCTCCCATATAGAAGGATAGGCCCGCTTCGTGGCAGGTGACGCAGGTGGCCGCCACGTTGCTGTGCGTGGCCTGGGTCATGTTCATCGGCCCGAAGGTGCCCGCGGCGTAGGTGCTGGAGGAATGGCAGGCACTGCAATCGGCGCCGGATAGGTAGGGGATGTGCGACGGGGACAGCGCCGCATCCTTGGGCGTGAAATTGAGGTACCAGGTGAGCGCGGTCGCGCCGCCATGACACTGGGAGCAGCCGCCGCTGATGCCCGTATGCAAGACTGCATTCGCGGCAAGCGTGGCGGTCGTGTAGTCGGTGGGCGCTTTGGTGTGGCACACGCTGCAATTCTGGTTGGCCGGATTCGGCATGTGCCCGGCCGGCATCACGGTGCTGTTCCAGTTCGCCGTGGCATGGCAGGTACCGCAATCATTGGGCGCGACCATCAACCCGCTGGTATGGTCGGCCGGGCGGCCTTGAAGACCCGGATTGGCGGCTCCCATGTAGAACGAAAGGCCTGCCTCATGGCATGGATTGCAGGTGCTGCCGACACCCGCATGCGTGGCCTGCGTCATGTTCATGGGCCCGAAGCCCCCGGCGACGTAATTCGGCGCGTGGCAGGACCCGCAGTCGGGCGACGTCGTGGAGCCGAACACCGGAATGTGGGCGGGCGCGAGCGATGCCGCCGCCTTCGGGTTGTGGTTGTTGTTGTAGAACGTCAGCTGCGTCGCCCCGCCGTGGCACTGCGCGCAGCCGCTGGTGATGCCGGTGTGCAGCACGGGGATGCTCGCGAGGGTGGCGTAACTATTGGCATTGCCCGCGACGATCGCCGTGTGGCACACCGAACAAGTCTGTGTGCCGGGAATCGGCATGTGGCCGTTGGGCAGCGTGGTCGGAGACGTCCAATCCGTGGTCTCGTGGCACAGCGAGCAGTCCCCTGTGGCCTGGCTGGGCGGATTGGGCGCCGATACGTGGGTCGGCGGCCGCCCCTGCAACGCGGGAGTCGAGGTCCCCATGAAAAAGGACAGGCCGGCCTCGTGGCAGGTGTCGCAGGTCGACGGCACGAAGGCGTGCTTCGCCGCACTCATCGAGGTGGGTCCGAAGCCGCCCACGATGTAATTGGCGGCGTGGCAAGATGCGCAGTCGGTGCCCGCCAGGTACGGAATATGCGAGGGCGTGAGCACGCCGTCCTTCGGCGTGAAATTGTTGTACCAGGTTAGCGGCGCCGTTGCGCCGTGGCATTGCGAACACCCGATGCTGATGCCGGTATGCAGCACCGCGACGCTGGCGAGGGTCGTGGTGGAATAGTCCGCGGGAGCCGTGGTGTGGCACAACGTGCAGGATTGCTTGGCGGGATTCGGCATGTGTCCGGCCGGCAATGCCGTGCTGTTCCAGTTGGCCGTGGTGTGGCATAGGCTGCAATCATTGGGCGCGACCATCAGTCCGGAGGTGTGATCGGCCGGGCGCCCCTGCAGCGCGGGGCTGGCGGCGCCCATGTAGAACGCGAGCCCGGCCTCGTGGCATGTGTTGCAGGAGGTGGGCACAAAGGCGTGCTTGGCCGGGGTCATGTTCATGGGACCGAACGTGCCGGCGGCATATGTGGCCGAGGAATGGCAGGAGCTGCAATCCGTGCCCGCGATATAGGGAACATGCGCCGGAGCGAGTATCGCGTCCTTGGGTGTGAAATTGTTGAACCAGGTGAGCGCCGTGACGCTGTTGCCGTGGCACAGCCCGCAGTTTCCCGTGATGCCGGTATGCAGCACGGAGTTGGCCGCAAGCGTCGCCGCCGTGTAATCGGCTGGCGCCGCGGCGTGGCATTGCACACAGCTCAGATTGCCGGGATTCGGCATGTGCCCGCTGGGCAGCACCTTGCTGATCCAGTCCGCCGTCTCGTGGCAGGCCGAGCAATCGCTGGTGGCCATGCGCGGGTCGGCGCTGTTGACGTGATCGGCGGGCCGCAGCTGCAGTGCAGTTCCCCGGCCCACATAGAAGCTCTTGCCCGTGTCGTGGCAAGTGTCGCAGGTGCTGGAGACGAAGGCGTGCTTGGCTGCGTTCATGGCCGTTGCCGGGCCGAAGCCGCCGGCCTGATAGGCGGCGCCGTGACAGGCGCTGCAATCGGTGCCGGCGTTGATTGGAATGTGGGGCGGGGCAAGCGGGGTCGCCTTGTAGGGCGATACGCCGGATATCGACATGGGAATGTAAGGCGCCGGGAGGCCGGCAAATGTCTCCCCGCCGTGGCAGAGCACGCAATTGGCGACGTTGAGGCCCGTGTGCAGCGTTGGAATGCCGGCCGCAAGCGCAGCCCAGGTCTCGGCGGCGGGATTATTGCCGTGGCATACCCCGCAATCGATGGCCGATGGAATGGGCGGCACGTGATTGGTGGGTTGGCCGGGGACGAAGCCCGTGGAGATCTTGACGTCGCCGTTGTGGCAGGTCTGGCACGTCGAAACTGCCATTTGGGTGTGATCGAAACCCGAGGGAATCCAGCTCGGGGTCTTCGTGCCGATCCCCGTGGTGTGGCAGTTCTCGCACAGGGTGGTCGTCGGCATGTGGCTGCCCGGCTTGCCCACGGCCCTCAGGCCGTTGTGGCAGCTCGCGCAATTCTTGGTGATGCCGGTGTGATCGAAGCTGGCGCCCAGCCAGTTGCTGGTGAGATGGCAATCCCCGCACTCCAGATTGGTCGGAACGTGATTCGAGGGCTTGCCGGATGCCTGCACCCCGTTGTGGCAGATGATGCAAAAGCCCGCGACCGCCAGTGGGATCTGCGTGTGGTCGACGGTCCTAGGCGGGTTCCAGCTCATCACCGTGTGGCAGGCCTGGCACGCCTGGCTCGTCGAGGGGTGCGTGGGGCCTTCGCCCTGCGCGATGCTGCCGTTGTGGCAGCTCGCGCAGGTTCCCAACACCTCGGCATGATCGAAGTGCACGTAAGGCCGGAAGGAGCCCGTGTCATGGCAGGCCGCGCAGTTGTTGGTGCTCTGAATGTGCGCTTCGGTCTTCGGCGTCGCGTTGAAGGTCGAGCCCGTGATGTGGCACACGCCGCAGTTGCGCGGCGTGCCCTTGAACACCGCGTTCAAATGGCAGGACTCGCAAGGCAGATCGCGATGCACGCCGTCGAGTTCGAAGCCCGTGGGCAGGTGGTCGAAAGGCACCGTGATGGGCGCCGCTGCCGGGAGCGCATTCGCGGCGCGGGAAGGCATCGGGGCGAGCAACGACGCCGCGGCCAGGAGCAGCGAGGCGAGGAGCGCCGCCCGCCTGAATGTATGGCGTCTCGTGGCCGTGGTCACTGGATGCTCGCTCCCTTCCAGGAGTGGACATTGTGGCAGCGGTCGCATTGCGCGCCGTATTCACCGAGGTGCCGATCGTCCTTGTGGTGGCAGCTGGCGCACACGGATGAGGTCTTGGCGGAGCCGGGCGGCTCATGATGGCAATCGGCGCACTTCAACTTGGCGTGAGCGCCAAGAAGCGCAAAGTGAGCCTGTTTCGCGTGATCGAAGGCCCACAGCGGCCAGCCGTTCGCCGAGTGGCAGCTTTCGCATTTCTTGCCCAGACCGCCCTTGTGCACGTCCTCGCGCGAATGGCATTCGATGCAGCTGAGCGGCGAGCTGTCGAAAGCCTGCGTCGCGTGGCATTGTGCGCAGCTCACCAGGCGATGCAGTCCCAGCAGCGGATATTTGGACAGGTCGTGATCGAAGAGGATATCGGAGCGCCAGGCGCGCTGCCCGTGGCAGCTATCGCAGGCCCCTTTGAGCTTGCCGCCGTGCGGGTCTTCGCTGCGATGACAGCCGGCGCAGTCCTTCGCGAGCTTCTGGGTCGCGATCTCGGCGGTGTGGCACGCGTAGCAATCGATTTTTGCGTGGGCATCGACGAGCGGGAAGTGATGCCTGCCCGTGTGGTCGTATTCCTTGAGCGGCCAGCGTTCATTGTCGTGACAGTCATCGCACTTCACGCCGAAGCGAGTGGTATGCACGTCGTCCGCCTTGTGGCAACCGTTGCAATCCTTCGGGATCCTGTCCTTATAGTTGTTGGTGGAGTGGCAAGCCGCGCAGCTGATCCGATCATGCATGCCCTTGAGGGCGTAGCCGGTTTCCTTGAGGTGGTCGTATTTGGCGGTCTTCCACTCCTTCGTCGTATGGCATTTTGCGCATTCCGGGCCTCGCGCGCCGCGGTGCTCGTCGTCCGTGGCGTGGCAGCCGTTGCAGGTCTTTGGCGACTGCTTGTAGCGGCCCGCAACGTGGCAGGCATCGCAGGTCGCCGCCTGATGCGCGCCCGTGAGCTGGAAATCGGTTTTGTCGTGATCGAATTTTCCGCCGGCCCAGGTAAGCGACCCATGGCAATCGGCGCAGGATTGCGTGAACTGCCCACGATGCACGTCATCCGCCTTGTGACAGCCGGCACAGGCCGGGGGCGCCTTGCGCCAGGCCGCACCGGGCTTGTGGCAGCCGTCGCACTCGAGGGCGGCGTGGGCGCCCTCGAGTGGAAATTCAGTGAGCGCATGATCGAATTGCGATCGGTTAAGCTGAACGATGTCGGCCTTGCGCCCCTTGTGTTCGGTGTGGCACGCGCGGCACTCCCCGGCGCCCGCGTTTGGCATCTTGCCGTGAAAATCCTTGCGGTCGCGAATGTCGCCGTCGACGTCCTTGTGGCAGTCGAGGCACAGGCGGGTCTGCGTCTTGACGTTGGACCGATCGTGGCAGTTGGCGCAGTTCTCTTCCTGCTTCTCGTGGGCCTTGGTGACCTTGCCGGGCATCAGCAAGGTCTCCACATTGGCGGCGCGACTGGAGGACGCATGCAACGGCAGGGTGACCAGCAGGCAGGCGGCGGCAATGCGTCCGAGGGGTCCGTACCCGCGCATGAGCTTTCAGTACACGTTGACCGCGATGACATGCGTGATTCCGGCGATCACCAGCATGAAGAAGAGAGGTATGTGCAGCACGTGCCAGAGCGAGAATATCTGCGCATACAGTTGATATTCGTGCAGACGTCGTCCCGCTTCCAAACGTCGGTGCGCGTAGCTTCTCGCGGCGCCTGCAATCTGCTCGCCGTAACGCAGGCCGCGCGGCCGATCCAGGGCGCGCATTGTTTCCAGTCCGCGCGCAATCTCCCGGGTCACGAGCCATTTCGCGAGAACCATGCGAAGCACGCCGGTCGATAAATGCAGCAATCCCACCGCCTTGCCGCGCGGGGGGATGATGAGCCGCCGTTCGACGCGCTCCACCGCTTCCACCAGCCCCGGAAGGTAGGCGATGGAATTCGTCTGCGTTCGCAGCCGTTCGCCCACGGCCTTCAATTGTTCCAGCGACTCTTCCGTGCCGTCCATCCGGGCATGGAGCCGGGTATAGACGTAACGTCCGATGACCCCACTGCCGGCCACGAGGAGCATGCACACGAGGGCGACGTTGCTGTTCGTGGCGCCGAGGCTGAAGTTCGAGTGAAACAGCACGAGGATGGGACCTACGATGCCGAGCGTCATGTGCAGCGTGAACCAGGCTGAAGTGCCGCCCAGCCAGCGCATCCACGGGGCGCGTTTGCGTGCGGAGTAGAGCAGCGACAGCACCATCAGGGAGCCGCCCGTGATCCCCAGCCAATAGCCGATGCCGCGTTGAGGGGTGATGTAGCGCTCGAGGTGGACCCGCGATCCCCACCACAGAAGGGTCGTCGCGAGGACCGACCAAAGGAGCGGCCAATGGGTTTGCGGCGGGCTTGCCGCCGCGATCTTGTGCGCAAGGTCCCCGCGCACCGCGGGTTGCCCGCGAGCGGCCGCGTCCAGCGCGACGCGGTCGGCGTTGCGCCCCGCGATGGGAGATGCAATCTCGCCCGGAATTCTGCGGATGGGCAAAGATTCCTTTGCCAGCGGCGCCGTCGCGCCATTCATGAGATGACCCTGTCGATGATGATCCTGAGCGGCTTGTGATCCGCTGGATCGATTGCATCGCTGCTGCCCTGCAAGTCACCCGGTGCCGGTAGCGGCTGGCCAGTGCGCGAAACGCGGGCTTCGATGGTCACGCGGCCCGACGTCGATAGATTTCGCCCGGGCACCATGGCCTGCGTATCGTCCAGCGAGAATTTCTGCGGCCAGCTCCCTACGGTGCTGCGCACGACGGCCACGGGCACGCCGGGGGACTCAACGGACTTGGCCACGATGAACAGCGTCTCGCCCGCGGCGGCTTTGCCCTGAAGAGCGGGAGCGAGCAGGATCTCTCCGCTGACCGCCGAGCTTAAGACCGCGGGGGCGGCGCTCGAGGGGCCAGGGGCGCCTGCGGGCGCGACGGTTTCAGCGCCAAGCGGCGGCAGTTGGCGTGCACGGGCCCTCGCTGCATCGGCGGCCCGGCCCAGGAACTCGAACGATCGGGCGAGCAATTCCCAATCATCGGCAGTGCCATTTCCCTTGGCCAGGCGGCCCTCCAAGTTGGCAATGGCCGTGTCCATCGGGCTCGCGCTGGCGCGCGGTGCGGCCGTACTCGCGCCCCCGGACTCGGTGCGCGCATCGCCCGTCAGGCGCGCGGCCGCTTCGAAGGCCGCTCCGGTGCTGCGGGATGAAGCATCGGCGGTGGGAGCGCCGGACGCATTGGCGGCGGGGCGAGTTCCCGCCCCGGTTGCGGCGCTGTCGCCCGGGGCGCCGAGGTGGGTCCCGATGACTGCGGTCACGATGACGATGGGTGCGATCGCAACCGGCCAAGGCGGTGCGGGCAGGGCGCTGAAGCGGGGATGCCTGTGCAGCCAAGGAAGCAGCAACGTGAGGCACGCCAATGCGGTCAGTAGGCCGGCAATAAACCAGAATATCGGCACGGCAAGTCTCCGTTAAATCGCGACGTGCCGAATTGCCCGGCTTGGCGCCGCGTTCATGTTCTTTGTGCGGCAAAGTATGGTAATTCTGATGGAGCGCAGAAACGAAATGTGTGCATAAAGCGACACTTTCACCGATCCCGCGATGTGACCATACTCACAGAATGTTGGTATCGTGCGCCTTAGCCTGAGCGCCCAAGTTCCGTAACGGTTGAGACCAGGCGTGGACATCCTGTCACTTGTCATATACGCGCTGCCCCTGGGCGTGATCGTCGCCGTCTACGTTTGGCGACAGCGGCGCATTCATGCCCGTCACTTGCGAGCGATGCAGGACTCGGTGGCGGCCGGCATGATCGAGCCGGCCTCATTGCATCCGCTCATCGACGAGAGCAAGTGCCTCGGATGCGGCAGCTGCATCACGGCCTGCCCGGAGACCTCGCATCACGACGTGCTTGGGCTCATCAATGGCAAGGCGGCGCTCATCGGCCCCAGCGAATGCATCGGTCACGGGGCCTGCAAGACGGCCTGTCCGTTCGATGCGATCACGCTGGTGTTCGGAACGGAGCGGCGCGGTCTGGACATTCCGGTGCTGAAGCCGAATTTCGAATCCAATGTGCCCGGGATTTACATTGCCGGTGAGCTCGGAGGGATGGGCCTGATCAAGAACGCTCTGACGCAGGGCCGGCAAGCCATGGAGGCGATTGCGAAGGCGGGGGTGAAGCGGCGCGGGGCGCTCGATGTGCTCATCGTCGGGGCGGGGCCTGCCGGCCTCGCCGCATCCCTTGCGGCCAAGCAGCTGGGCCTGAATTACCTGACGGTCGAACAGGAAGCGCTCGGCGGCGCGGTGTTTCAATACCCGCGGGGCAAGCTGGTGATGACCGCGCCGGTGGAGCTGCCCATCGTGGGCAAGGTGCATTTTCGCAATACCACCAAGGAAGAGCTGCTGCAATTCTGGAGTCAGGCATGCAACGGCTTGAAGATCAGCTACCGGGAACGCGTGGAAGGCCTGCAGCGGCAGGACGGTGGGATCCTCGTCAAGACCACCAAGGGGCATCACGTCGCCTGTGCCGTGCTGCTCGGAATCGGGAGGCGGGGCACGCCGCGCAAATTGGACGTGCCGGGCGAGGCATTGGCGAAAGTGGTGTACCGGCTGATCGATCCAGAGCAATATCGAGGGCAGAACGTCGTCGTCGTGGGCGGCGGCGACAGCGCGTTGGAGGCGGCGGCCAGCATCGCGGAACTGGGCGATGCCCGTGTCGTGCTCTCTTATCGGGGCGAGGCGTTTCAGCGCGCCAAGCAGCGCAACCGCGAGAGGGTCGACACCGCCAGCGCCGGCGGCCTGCTCAATGTCATGCTCAACTCGGTGGTGAAGGAGATCCTTCCCGATGCCGTCACGCTCAAGCAATCCGACCAGGTTCTCAAGGTGCCTAACGATGCGATCATCGTGAGCGCCGGCGGCATTCTGCCGAACGAGTTCCTCAAGTCGATCGGCATCGAGGTCGACACCAAGTATGGAACCGCCTGAATGCCGCGAGTGAATCGCCAGGGATTGCGCGATCGACCCGTACTTCCGATCTGGACGCGCGCTTGCAGCGCGGCGCTGTGCTGTCTCGTCTGCTTGTCGGCGACGGGTGCGACGCCGTATCCCCACGCCAAGGATCCGCTGGAGCCGGCGCGAGCGGCGCTGCGGACGCTGCAGTTCGGCAAGGCTATCGTGCTGCTCGACACTGCGGGGGCGGCGGGCAATGCCGACGCGCAGTACCTGCTGGCCCTCATGTACTTGAACGGGGTGGGAGTAACCCCCGACGCCTCTCGAGGCCGCCAAATGCTGCAGTACGCCGCGGATCGAGGGCAGGGCGCGGCCGCTTATGTGCTGGCCGGTGAGTTGGCGCGCGATCGGGAGGCGCCGGCGGAAGCGGTGCGGGAATGGCTGGAGCGCTCCTCGAAGCTCGGCTATGCGCGCGCCGACGACGCACTGCGTTCCGGCCGGCCGCCGCTCGAGCGCGAGGTGGTTGGCGCGGCCGATCCGGCGCTGCTGACGGCGTGGATCATGGAGAGCGCGCGCAGGGACGACGGTGCGGAGTTGCGCCGGTTGGGCCGCGCGGCTTCCACGGTGCGGGACCAATTCGGACGCACGGCGCTGGCGCATGCGGCGTCGGTGGGAGCCAGGAGCGCGGCTTCCGCGCTCCTGGAACTCGGCGCCGAAGTCGGCGCCGCGGACAAGGAGGGCACCACCGCACTCATGATTGCCGCCGAGCGGGGCGATGATGCGTTGATGACATTGCTTCTCGCGCACGGCGCCGACGCGAAGGCCACGGATCGGGAGCAGCGCACGGCATTGTTCTATGCCGCGTGGGCAAATCACTCCGATGCGGTGGCGACGCTGCAGCACGCCGGCGCGATTCTGGAGGCTCGCGATTCTCGCGGCTACAACGCGCTGGATGCGGCGACGGCGGTGGGTGCGGAGCAGAGCGCCCAGCAGCTCCGGGATTTCGGGCTGCGTGGCAACAAGGTAGCGGGCGGCCCCCAGGGACGGCAAAACGGCAAATTCGATGCGGCGCATCCCGGCGACATCTACAAGGGTTGGCCGGCGCTCGCTCTTGCCGTGTCGCGCAATGATTCGGCGAGCGTGCAGCAATTGCTGGCATCCGGGGGCGACCCCCGGATGCGCGTGCCGCAGGGGGATACGCTGCTGCAGGTTGCAGCCGATGCGCATGCGGTGGATAGTTTATTGCTGCTGCTGACGCACGGCGCCGATCCCGCGGCCGCCGGCCACTCGGGCCACAGCGTTCTGTGGCTGGCCGCGATCCGCAATGATGTCGCCGTGGTGAAGGCGCTGCTGGCGGGTGGGGTGGCCCCGGATGCTCACGCCACGGCAGAGCTCACGCCCTTGCTCGCCACGCTGCGCGCCGCGCATACCGAAGTTGCGCAGATGCTGCTTGCGGCCGGCGCCGATGCGGATGTGTCGGATAAAGGCGGCCGCACTCCATTGATGCTGGCGTGTGCGAGCGGCCGGACGCTCTTGGTCAGGGCGCTGCTCGAGCGCGGCGTCAGGGTCGAAGCGCAGGACATTGATCATCGCACGGCCCTGTGGTATGCGGCGTCGGCCGGATCGTTCGATGAAGTGACGGCGCTGCTCTCGGGCGGGGCGAATCCGGCGGTGGCGGATGTCAGGGGCCGCACCTTGTTGCATGCCGCGGCCGCGCAATCGTCAGCCAGCGTGTTCAGGGCGTTGCTCGACTCGGACCGGCATCTGAATCAACGCGATGAAGCCGGCGACACTCCGCTCCTGGTCGCCTCGGCGATGGGTCACGCGGAGGTGGTGAAGACGCTGCTGGCACGAACGCCGCAGCTCGACATCCAGAACGGCGCCGGGGACACGGCCTTGATCGCGGCCAGCCGGGGCGGTTATACGGACATCTGTCGGCTGCTGCTGGCGGCCGGGGCAAACAGGGCCCTGCGCAACGTGTCCGGTACTTCCGCCGCCGATGTGGCAGTGGGCCGGGGATTCGCGGCGCTCGCGAGCGAATTGACCGGGAAGGGCTAGAACCGGCGACTGCGCGTGCGACGATGTTTGCGGGGCGCCTTCGTGTGGGACGATGATCCCGCGGTGCCGGGTGGGTCCCTCCGGCGCGGCCGCCTCAATAAGCGTAGAAAGGACCGGTATAGCTGCCCGCCGCTCGTTCCTCGATGCCGATGTAGACCTTGCGCCCGTAGAAGAAAGGCATTCCCCAGGTGAAATTGGTCGAGCCGCCTCCAGCCGCCAGATCAATGTAGGCCGCGGCGGTCGGCACGAAGGTATTCGGGTTGGCGATCGCGAAATTCACCATATTGCTCACGCTCGGAACCGAGACGCCGGTGGCTCCCGTGTTGACGGCGTAGACGCTTTGCGGAGCGACGGTGGGACAGTAGTACCCGACCCAGGCGCCGGTGCAGAGCGCCAGGGTCGAGTCGTTGAAGGAGTAGGAATCCGTTCCCGAGTCGATCAGGGCCGGAAGGGCCGACGAGGAGCCGTTGTACGTCGCCGAGAAGTCGCCGCTCGCGTTGGCGCCGAGCACGGTGATCGCAGTGGCCGGCATGATGTTGTCGGCTTGCGTGCCTATGCCGAAAATCACCTGGCCCTGAACCGTCGCATCGCCGTTATCGTTCGTCAAGTTGGGCAAGTCGACGATGATCCCGTTGTTGTCCGCAGCGAACGCCGCGACGGGGTTCGTCACCTGCGCGCTGAGCGCGGAGTTCTCGGCGCCGCAGACGCCGCCCGAGGTGCAGCCGTAATAGACCGGGAGCGGCGTGGCGGCAGCGACGCAGGCCGAGCCGCAATCCTGCGCCATGACGCCGACGCCCATCACTCCGTTGGCATCGAAGCCGGTAACTCCGTTCACCAGCGTGCCGTTGGCTCCGCAGCTGGCCGGTGCCGGCGCGCCGGCGCCGGCATCGTCCATGATCTGCACGGGAAGCTTGGCCGCGGTTTCCCCGGCGATGGAGATGTCCGCCAGCGCCACCGGACCCCAGGTCTGGCCGCCGGCGAAACTCACGCATTCCTCGATCGTTCGGCCCTGTGAATCGGTCTCGGAGCTGAGCGTGACTGCGGCGGCCGTGAGGACGGATCCCACCAGCCTCAAGCCCGAGGAGCCCGTGTCGAGCAGCACGTGGTCGATGTTCGCGCACTGGCCCTGGCTGCCGGAGACGCACACCCTCACGGTGACGTAGGCGTGATTGATGGCGCCGGACGCGGCCGCCGGACCGGAGTCGACGATGACGGCCGCCGTGTTCAACACGGGCGGCGCGCTGGCCGCGGCCGGCGCCGGCTTTCCGGAGCCGCCGATGCAGGCGCTGAGGAGCAAGGTCGCGGTCAGCAGGACGGCCTGCCGACACAGGCGCGCGCGGCAATGGATCGAAAGCATGCTCAACGAAGCTCCGCGACGGACAGCGCGGCCGGCGCCAGGGCGGGCAAATAGGCGCGGCCGTAATAGGCGCGCATGTGCCCAGCGGATTCGAGCACCAGGTCGGCGGTGGCGATGCGGATCGATCGATGCAATCCCGGGTGATCGAGCGACGCGAGGTGCTGAGCATAGGCTGCAAAGCTCGCTCCGAGAACCGCTTTCATATCCGGCATGACCGGACCCGCCCACGCGACCGCGAACACCCGCCCGCCGCTCACATACTCCCGAACTCGCAATCCGCCACCGGTGACGATTTCCTGGACCTCGTAAGCCGGAAAGTGCGCGGCGGTGGCGACGCCCTGCATGTCGATCGTATCGGACAGGATGCTCGCCGCATCGCCGCCCAGCCCGGCGTGCGCGGCCGGCGCACAAGCACAAACCAAGGCGAGAGCAGGAAGCAGGCGCTGCGGTGGCCGACGGGACATATTGGAATTGTGCTATACGGACCGGCCGATCGAAACTGTCGATTCTGAGCGACAGTTCTCACTGCCAGCGATGTACGCGTTTGTAACCGCAACTTTCGCGGGGCGTCGCGCTTACCGCGCAGGCGGATAGTACTCCGAGGCAATCTCGCCCAGCAGGCCGCAGACGTATCCAGCAAACGAGCGCCACGCTTCGAGATGAAACGCCGATTCGCGGGTGCGCCATAGCACGATCTCGGCCTTGGCAAGGACCGTTCGCGTGCACATTCCGACCGGAAAGGCCTGCAGGTCGAGGTCCAGCGGGCAGGCGCCGCTCAGGATGCGGGCCGCATGCGGGCCCCTGACCTCGAGGGCGAATTGCCGGTGGCTGACGTCGACGAGGGCATGGGGCAGGGCGCCGAGCGCGGCCTCCAGCGCGCCAAAGATCGCGGACTCTGCGGGCGGCACGCCGCCTGCCGCGGCCGCTTCGGCCGTAAAATCGAGGAGCAGGTATTCGTCCGGACCCAGCCAGAGCGCCGCGCGTGATTCGTTCGCGGCCGCCCGGCAGGCGGCTTCGGAAAAATCCGTTCCCCAAACCGGGGCCGCCGCTGCACGCGCCTCGCGGTCGCCATAGAAGGCGAAGCGCAGGGCGGGTGGAGCAGCCTCAAGCCACTCGGTGTGGATTCGGGGTGCCCGGCGGGCCGCCGTTTCAACCATTGATGCGCGCTCCGGTGGGATCGTAGAAGACCGGCGACGTCACCTCCACCTCGATGTCGCCGCCCGGCATGGGTACGTACAGGGTCTGGCCCATTCTGGACCGGCCGCCGGCGACGAGTGCCAGTGCGATGGGATAGCCCAGAACGCTGCTGTGGTAGGCAGACGTCACATGCCCGATGAGGTCCATCGGCGGGGATTGGCGCGCCTTGGCGGCAACCTGCGCGCCCTCCTCGAGGACGACCCCGTCGCCGCGCGTGCGCAGCCCGACGAGCTGCTTGCGGCCGGGATCCTTCATCGATGCGCGCGCCAGGGACCGCTTGCCGACGAAATCCGCCTTGAGTTTTCCCACCGCCCAGGTGAGCCCCGCATCGTCGGGCGTCACGGTGCCGTCGGTGTCCTGGCCGACGATGATGTAGCCCTTCTCGGCGCGCAGCACGTGCATCGTCTCGGTTCCATACTCCACCATGTCGTGCTTCTGCCCGGCGGCGTGGACCGCCTCCCACACGGCGGCGCCGAAGTCGGCCGGCACATTGACCTCGAATCCGAGTTCGCCGGTGAAGCTCACGCGAAACAACATCATGGGAATGCCGCAGATGCGGCCGCGGCCCACGCCCATGTGCGGCAGGGCCGCCGCGCCCAGGTCGATGCCCTCCACCAGCGATTCGAGCACGCTGCGTGACCGCGGCCCCTGCACGGCGATCACGGCCCACTGCTCGGTGGTCGAGGTGAGCCACACCTTGAGGTCCGGCCATTCGGTCTGCCGGTAGTCCTCCATCATGGCGAGGACGCGCGGCGCGCCGCCGGTGGTGGTGGTCACGTGAAACCGATCGCTCGCGAGCCGCGCCACCACGCCGTCGTCGTAGATGAAGCCGTCGTCGCGGCACAGAATCCCGTAGCGCGAGCGCGCGACCCCGAGATTGGTCCAGCTGTTGATATACAGGCGATTCATGAATTCCGCCGCGTCGGGGCCGACGACCTCGATCTTGCCGAGGGTGGAGGCGTCGAAAATACCGCAGGCGCCCCGCACCGCGAGACACTCGCGCGCCACCGCGGCATGCAATCCCTCGCCGCTTCGGGGGAAGTAGCGCGCGCGTTTCCACAGGCCGACGTTCTCGAAGACGGCCCCGCGGGCTGCCGCCCACTCGTGGGCCGGCGTGGTGCGCACCGGATCGAACAGATCGCCGCGCGAGATGCCCGCGAAGCTGCCGAAGGTGACCGGCGTGTAGGGCATGCGGAAGGTCGTGTGGCCGACTTGCGGAATTCCCACGGACAGCCGCCCTGCGACGATGGACATGGCGTTGAGATTCGACGTCTTGCCCTGGTCGGTGGCCATGCCGGTGGTGGTGTAGCGCTTGACGTGCTCGATCGACTGAAATCCCTCGCGCGTGGCCAGGCCGAGATCCTTCGCGGTCACGTCGTGCTGCCAGTCCACGAAGGACTTGCCCGCGGCGCCCCCGGCAAGCGCGGGCAGCGCGCCGAGATGGGCGTCCATGCAGCGCGGCGCGGCCTCGACCGTGAAACGGCGCGGGCCGCTGCCCGTGCCGGCGGCGCCGGCGGTTGCGCCGTCCGCCAAGCCTTCAGCCAAACCGAACACGCCGCGGCAGGCGCCGGCCGACCGTTCGTTCTCCGCCGACCGGCCGGGCAGGAACGCCTGGGCCTCGGCGCTCCATTCGAGCCGGCCCCGCGATTGGGAAAAGAGGTGAACGCTGGGGGTGAACCCGCCCGACATGAGCACGGCGTCGCAGGGGATGCCGAGCCCGGCGCGCACCGTGCCGTCCGTCCGGCCAAGATCGATGCGTCGGACCCGCAAATCCCCGGCGGTCCCGAGCACGGTGGAGGAGGCGATGACGTCGATGCCGGCGGCGCGCGCCGCCTCGTACAGGGGGCCGGCGGGCGCGCTGCGAAGATCGGCCACGGCGGCCACGGTCACGCCGGCGGCGCGCAGATCGAGCGCTGCCTGGTACGCGGTGTCGTGGGCGGTGACGATCACCACGCGCGCCCCGACCTTGACGCCGAAGCGGTTGAGGTAGGTCTGCGCCGCGCCGGCCAGCATGATGCCCGGCCGGTCGTTGCCCGGGAATACCAGGGGCCGTTCGATGGCGCCGGTGGCGAGAATCACGCGGCCGGCTCGAACCTGCCACAGGCGCTCGCGGGGCGCGCCGGCAGGGGGCGCTTCCAGATGGTCCGTGAGGCGCTCGCTCAACCCCAGGAAATTATGCGGGAAGTATCCGAATGCCGTGGTGCGGGGGAGCAGGGTGACCCGCGGGTTCGACTCGAGCGCGGCGATCGAAGCGGCCACCCATGCCGGCCCGGTTTCCCCGTCGATGCGCGCGGCGACGTCGCTCAAGAGGCTCCCGCCGAATTGCGCCTGTTCGTCGCAGAGCATGACGCGCCCGCCCGCATCGGCTGCCGCCTGCGCGGCGGCGATCCCGGCCGGCCCGGCGCCCACCACCAGCACGTCGCAATGTGCATAGCGCTGCGCATAGCGGTCGGGATCGGGGCGGCTCGGCGCCTCGCCCAGGCCGGCGGCGCGGCGAATCACCGGTTCGTAGAGGGACTTCCAGGCCGAGCGCGGCCACATGAACGTCTTGTAGTAGAACCCGGATGGGAAGAACGGCGACAGCCAATCGTTGATGCGGCCAAAGTCCCACTGCAGGCTGGGCCACCGGTTCTGGCTCGCCGCGCTCAGCCCGTCGTAGAGTTCGACCTGCGTGGCGCGAAGGTTGGGAGTGGAACGCGCGGCGTCGCGGCTGACGGTGACCAGCGCGCTCGGCTCTTCCGATCCCGCGGCCAGGATGCCCCGCGGCCGATGATATTTGAATGAGCGCCCGACCAGGTGCACGCCGTTGGCGAGCAGGGCGGAGGCCAGGGTGTCGCCGGCGAAACCGGCGTACGGCTTGCCGTCGAAGGTGAAGCGCAGCGGCCGCGAGCGATCGACCATCCCTCCACGCGGGACGCGCGCGTTCAAGGCGCCGTCCCCGGCGCGACGGCCGCGATGTCGGGCCGCGCCTCCCCGGTCTTGTAGACGCATAGAAAATGGTCGGTGGTGGTGTCCCGCAGGGCGTTGAAGAATCGACCGCAGCCCCGCGCGTGGCGCCAGCGCTCGGCGTGAACGCCCTTGACGTTCGCGCGCACGTACAGGTAATCGGTCCATGCCGCATCGTCGAGCTCGGCGGGCTGCGCCGCGCGGGTCAGATGGGCCTGCCCGCCGTACGTGAATTCGATTTCCGGGCGGCTTCCGCAAAAGGGACAGTTGATGAGCAGCATGCTTGGGACTCTTCAGTGCGCCACGGCCGCCGCCGCGGCCTCGTCGATCAGGTAGCCGTCGCGAAAACGTTCGATCGTGAACGGGGCGTTGATGGGATGCGGCTCGTCGTGCGCGATGGTCCATGCGAACACGTGAGCGGAGCCCGGCGTCGCCTTGAAGCCGCCCGTGCCCCAGCCGCAGTTGACGTACAGGCCCTTCACCGGCGTCTTCGCGATGATCGGCGACCGGTCGGGCGTCACGTCGACGATGCCGCCCCAGTTGCGCATCATGCGCATGCGCCGAAACGTCGGGAAGAGTTCGCAGATGGCGTCGAGCGTGTGGCTGTTGACGTGCAGCGCTCCGCGCTGGGTGTACGAGGTGTACGCGTCCGTGCCGGCGCCGATCACCAGTTCGCCCTTGTCCGACTGGCTGATGTAGGCGTGGATGGTGTTCGACATCACCACGCACGGAAATATCGGCTTGACCGGTTCCGACACCAGCGCCTGCAGCGGATAGCTCTCGAGGGGCAGGCGCACGCCGGCGAGTCCCAGCACGACGCTGGTGTTGCCCGCCGCGGACACGCCCACCTTCGGCGTGCGGATCAGTCCGCGCGACGTCTCGAGCGCCATGACGGCGCCGCGGGCGTCGCGCTGGATTCCCGTCACTTCGCAGTTCTCGACGATGTCGACCCCGAGGGCATCGGCGCCGCGGGCATAGCCCCAGGCGACGGCGTCGTGCCGCGCCGTGCCGCCGCGGCGCTGCAGGGCGGCTCCGAGCACAGGGTAGCGAATGTCGCTGCCGATGTTGAGCGGAGGGCAGAATTCCTTCGCCTGTTCCGGTTCGAGCCACTCGTTGTCCACGCCGCTGCAGCGGTTCGCGTGCACGTGCCGCTTGAACACCTGGATGTCGTGCACCGTGTGCGCGAGCATCATCACGCCGCGGGGCGAGAACATGACGTTGTAGTTCAGCGCCTGGGAGAGGCCTTCCCACAGCTTGACCGAATGATCGTAAAGAGCCGCGCTCTCCTTGAAGAGGTAGTTGGACCGTATGATGGTGGTGTTGCGGCCGGTGTTGCCGCCGCCGATCCAGCCCTTCTCGAGCACGGCGATGTTGGTCAGGCCATGCTCCTTCGCAAGGTAGTACGCCGCGCCGAGGCCGTGGCCGCCGCCGCCCACGATGACGGCGTCGTAGGATGCCTTGGGTGCGGCCTTGCGCCACTGGGCCTGCCAGCCTAGGTGGCCGCACAGGCCGCGCCGGATCAGAGCCAGCGCCGAAAAAGCTTGTCTTCTCATGAATGGAAGCGGGCGTTCATCAGGCCCGGAGGTCCGTGTTTTCGGGGTCGTACGGCGAATCCACCAGCACCGTGGCGCGCTTTCGCTCCCCCAGTATCTCGATCTGCATCTCGCCGCCCACCGTTGCATGCTCGGGCTTCACGTACCCCAATCCCAGGCTCTTGCGCAGCGCGTGCCCGTAATAGCCGGCGGTCGCGCGGCCGATGAGCGTGCCTTTGGCGTCGAACAGGGGCTCATTGCCCAACGGATCCGCATCCACGACGCCGTGGACCTCGAAGGTGACGAAGCGGTGCGGCACGCCGTCGTTCAGCTGGCGTTGCAGGGCGGCCTTGCCGACGAACTCTCCCTTGTTCATGCGCACGAAGCGATCCAGGCCCGCCTCGAAGGGCGAATAGTCCGGACTCAGATCCGTGCCCCACATGCGGTAGGACTTCTCCAGGCGCAGCGATTCCATGGCGCGCATGCCGGCCATGCCGATGTTGAATTCCGCGCCGGCGGCGAAGATCGCATCGAACAAATGATGCGCATATTCGATCGGAAAATGCAGCTCCCAGCCCAGCGCGCCGACGAAATTCACCCTGAGCAGGTACACGTCCACGGCCAGCCCGACCTCGGCGACCTGGCCGGTGAGCCAGGGGAACGAGGCGTTGTCGAGTTTCGTGTCGGTGAGTGTGGCGAGGACTTCGCGGGAACGCGGTCCCGCCAGAACGAAGCAACCGCGGCTCGAGGTGATGTTCCTGAGCGACACGCCGGCCGCCGGCAGCATCTTCTGCAGGAAATCGCTGTCGTAGCGCTCGGCCGCGCCGGCGCTCACGACGTAGTAATGCTGATCGGCGATCTTGGTGATGGTGAATTCCGAGCGGATGCCGCCGCGGCGCGTGAGCGCGTGGCACAGCGCGATGCGTCCGGTCTTGGTGGGCACCTTGTTCGCCACCAGCCCGTCGAGCCAGCTCTCGGCGCCCGGCCCCGTGACTTCGTGCTTGGTGAACGGCGTGAGGTCGATGACGCCCACGTGTTCGCGCAGCCGGCGCGCCTCGGCGCCCACGTGCTCGAAGTAGTTCGACCGCCGGAAACTCCATTGGTCCTTGGGCGTGACGCCTGCCGGCGCGAACCAGTTGGCGCGCTCCCAGCCATAGCGCTGGCCGAACACGGCGCCCATGGCCTTCAGCTGGTCGTACACCGGGCTGGTCTTCGCGGGGCGCGCGTCGGGGCGTTCCTCGTCCGGGAAATGGATGACGAACACGTTCCGGTAGGTCTCTTCGTTCTTCTGGATCACGTAGCGCTTGCTGGTATAGGGCCCGTAGCGGCGGGGGTCGACCGCCATCAGGTCGATGCCCGGCTCGCCCTCGACGATCCACTCGGCTAGCTGCCAGCCCGAGCCCCCGGCCGCCGTGATGCCGAAGCTGTGGCCCTCGTTGAGCCAAACGTTCGAAAGGCCCCAGGCCGGGCCGATCAGGGGGCTGCCGTCGGGGGTGTAGGCGATCGGGCCGTTGACGATGTCCTTGATGCCGCAGCGGGCGAGGCAAGGCACGCGGCGCTGGGCCGCCTCGACGTACGGCAGGAGCCGCTCCAGGTCGCCTTCGAACAGGCTCTTGCCGAACCAGTCGGGAACGCCGTCGGCGAATCGCGCGGGGGCGCCCGCTTCGTAGGGACCCAGGATCCATCCCATGCGCTCCTCTCGCAGATAGTAGGACTGGTCGGATTCGCGCAGCACCGCCAGCTCGCGTCCGCCGTTCTGGCGGTACGCCTTCAATTCGGGACACTCGTCGTACACGATGTATTGATGCTCGACGGGAATCGACGGCACATTGATGCCGAACAGGCGTCCGGTCTGGCGTGCGTAGTTGCCGGTCGCGCAGACCACGTGCTCGGCGACGATCTCCCCCTTGCTGGTGGTGAGATGCCACTCGCCGGACGGCGTGCGCTTGACCGCGGTCACCTCGGTTTGTTCGTAGATTTCCGCGCCGCGCGCGCGCGCGCCCTTGCGAAGCGCCATGGTGAGGTCGGCTGGCGCGATGTGGCCATCGTCCGGGTGATATAGCGCGCCGATGATCTTCGGGGTGTCCGCGCCGTTGCCGATGTCGGCCAGAGGCCACAGCTCGTGCACTTCTCGGGGACCGATCACCTGGAACGGGACGCCGATGGTATTGGCCGTACCGCAGTACTTCTGGTACTCGTCCATGCGGTCACGGTTGGTCGCCAGCCTGAGGTTGCCGGTGACGTGAAAGCTCACGTCCTGGCCGGTCTCGGCGGGCAGGCGCTTGTAGAGATCGACCGAGTATTTGTGGAGCTGTCCGACGGTGTAACTCATGTTGAACAGGGGCAACAGACCGGCCGCGTGCCAGGTCGAACCCGCGGTCAGCTCGGCACGCTCCAGCAGTACGACGTCCGTCCAACCCTTCAAGGCGAGGTGATACAACGTGCTGACGCCGACCACGCCGCCGCCGATGACGACCACACGGGCATGAGTTTTCATCCGATCCTCCCAACGCGAATGCGTCAGGCAGTGTAACGACCATGGGCGGAAACACGACGCCAATTGCGACAATCGCTTGCTGAAACGCGCCGGCCTGGCCGGTGACGGGGCTTTCAGGACGCGGTTGGCCTGATGTACCTGTCCGGAAACGACATATTTCTGTCGGAATTAGGCAACCCAATGCCATCTGATGGCATAATAAGGCGCATCGTCACCCGACCTGCCGGCCCGGAGGCCACCGTGGATGCGCCGATCGTCCTGCGAAAGTGCAGATACGCATTCCTGACGCTGCCCAACTATTCGTTGATTGCCGTCGCCAATGCGCTCGAACCGCTGCGGATGGCCAATCGCTTGGTGGGCCGCGAGGTCTACGAGTGGTCGATCATCAGCGTCGACGGGCAGCCCGCGGATGCGAGCAGCGGCCTTCACCTGGCGCCCACCGGCGCCATGGACAAGGTGGGCGCGGCCGACATCTTCTTCGTCTGCGGCGGCATCAATGTACGCGACGCCGTGTCCCCGGCGCTGTCGTCGGCGCTGCGCCGCCTGGCTGACCGGCGCATCGCGCTCGGGGCCCTGTGCACCGGCGGCTATGCGCTGGCCCGGGCGGGACTTCTCGACAATTACCACGCCACGATTCACTGGGAGAATCTGTCGGCCTTGCGCGAGGAATTTCCGCGCGTGCGCATCAGCGATCAGTTGTTCACCATCGATCGCGACCGCTACACCTGTTCCGGCGGCACGGCCCCGCTCGACCTGATGCTCAACCTCATCCAGTCGAAGCTCGGGCCGCGAATTTCGCAGCTGGTATCGGAACAGTTCATGGTCGAGCGCGTGCGCAAGGACACCGACCGGCAGTACGTTCCGCTGCGCGCGCAAATCGGAGCCTCGCACCGCGGGCTGATTCGGGTCGCGCAGCTCATGGGGGAGAACATCGAGAAGCCGCTGTCCCTGGAACAGATCGCCAAGGCAACGGGATTGTCGCGCAGGCAGATCGAGCGGCTGTTCAAGCGCGACCTGAACTGCGTGCCGAAGCGCTATTACCTCGAAATGCGGCTGCGCCGGGCACGCGCGCTCCTGCAGCAGACGGCGATGCCCATCATGGACATCACGGCGGCCTGCGGATTTCAATCGCCGCCGCATTTCTCCAAATGCTATCGAAATCAGTTCGGCTACCCGCCGAGCGCCGAGCGCAAGGCGGGCGCGGCGGCCCGCCCGGGCTCGGCCCTCCCCGAATATGAGCATCTCAAGATGGCCGAGGATTGATGGGTGCGGAGGCGGATGGCCGGCTGCGCGCCGCCTGCGGCGAGGCGTGGCGGACGCTGCGCCTGGGCAGGGCCGCGGCGGCCGAACGGCAGCTGCGCGCCATCCAGGCCCGGGTGCCGGGCGAGGTGAACAGCCTGCGCCTGCTCGGCGTGGCGTTGCTCGATCAGGACAAGGTGCCCCCGGCCATCGAGACCCTCGAGCGCGCCGTCGCGGCGGCCCCGCAATACTGGGAAGCGCGCACCGACCTGGCGCGCGCCTACCGCCGGGCGGGGCGGTTGCAGGCGGCGAAGGAGGAACTGCAGCGCGTGGTGGCGGCGGCGCCCGCCCTGGACGCGGCGTGGCTCGCCTACGGCGACGTGCTGGTCGACCTCGAGAAGTACGCCGACGCGAGGGCGGCCTACGAGCGCGCGCGACAGTGCGACCCGCACGCGCGCCGGATCGAAGAGGCGAGCGCCGCGCTCCTGGCCGAGGACCGCAAGAAGGCCGAGAGCATATTTCGCGACATCGTCCAGCTGGACGGCGGACACGTCGCGGCGGTGTGCGGCCTTGCGGCGGTCGCGCTCACCGTCAGCCGCGGCGAGGATGCCGTGCGGCTGCTGCGCCATGCCCTCAGGCAATCGGCCCACCTGCCGCTGGCCTGGCGCGGCCTGTGCCAGGCCATGGTCGATCTCGGCAATCTAACGGAGGCGGAAGCCGCGGTGCGCCGGCTGCTGAAGATCGAGCCCGAGAATCCGAAGAACTGGGTGCTCTTGGGCAGGGTATGCACGCGGCTCATGCGGCAGGCGGACGCCCTCGTGGCATTCGAGGAGGCGGCGCGGCTGAATCCGCAGGAGGTGCGGCTGCGCCTGTCGATCGGGCACCTGCACAAGACGCTCGGCCGGCGAACCGACTGCGAGAAGGCCTACAAGGATTGCCTCCAGCTCGACCCGAGGTTCAGCGAAGCCTATTGGAGCCTCGCCGACCTGAAGAACTATGGGTTCAGCGACGGCGAGGTCGGGGCAATGGAGGGCCTGGTGCAGGACGGCGGCGACGACGTGGATCAGGCGCTGTTGCATTTCGCGCTGGGCCGCGCCTACGAACAAAGAAACGACCCGGCAGCGTCCTTCGATCACTACTCGATCGGCAACGGCCGCCGGCGGCGCACCGTACCCTTCGACATCGCCATGTTCGAGAACAAGACGGAGCGCGTGCGCCGGTGTTTCGATGCGGAGTTCTTCGCGCAGCGTGCCGCGACGGGGTGGCGGGACCCCGCGCCGATCTTCGTGGTGGGCCTGCCGCGGTCGGGCTCCACGCTCATCGAGCAGATTCTCGCCAGTCATTCGAGCATCGAAGGCACCTTCGAGCTGCCCAACGTGCTCACCATCGTGCGCCAGTTCGATCATGCCGATGCGCAGCACGACGCCTATCCGGAAAACGTTCCGGCCGTTCCCATGGACCGCTTTGCGGCGCTCGGCCGGCGCTACATCGAAGAAACCGCGTCGCTGCGCAGCGGCCGGCCGCACTTCATCGACAAGATGCCGAACAACTTCAGCCATGTGGGCCTCATTCACGCGATGCTGCCGAATGCCGTCATCATCGACGCGCGGCGCCATCCGATGGATGCATGCTTCAGCACCTACAAGCAATTCTTCGCGGAGGGCCAATCGTTCAGCTACGACCTCGAGGATCTCGGCCGCTATTACCGTTGCTACCTCGATCTGATGGACCACTGGGACGAGGTGCTGCCGGGCAGGGTGCTGCGCGTCGGGTATGAGGATCTGGTGCGCGATCCGGAGGCGAACATCCGCCGCCTGCTGGCCCATTGCGGGCTCGAATTCGAGCCCGCGTGCCTCGCCTTTCACGAGACCCGGCGCTCGGTTCGCACCGCGAGTTCGGAGCAGGTGCGCCAGCCCCTGTATACGTCGGGCATCGGCTATTGGAAGAAATTCGCCGCACAGCTCGAGCCGCTGCGCCGGAGTCTGGGCGACAGCCTGGATCGCTTCGCCGACTGAACGCGCCGCGGCGGGCTGCCGCACCCCGCCTGGGCGGCCTTGGACGACTATTGAACGATCGATTAGCCGGGTGGGGGGCAGCATTGACAACGATCGCCCGGACGGAACATGATCTGATCGGGATTCGAGTACAACCGTGCCCGCCGAGGCACCCGATAATTCGAAAGTCAAGGGGATGATGCGATGCGCCGAGCTCCTGCGCGATCCGCGAGCGACACCTCGAGCGGCCGCCTTCCTGCCGCGAGCCCCACGTGCCCGACCTTGCGAATCGCCATCGCGGCCATTCTCTCGGGCGCCGGCGGGTTCCATGGCATGCCGGCGCTGGCCGCGGACGCAAACGCCGATACGACCCTTCAGGAAGTCATCGTCACCGCCCGCAAGCGCACGGAGAATCTGCAGGACGTGCCGCTGAGCCTGATGGTGTTCACCAGCAAGGATCTGCAGAATCAGAACATCTCGCAGTTCGAGGACTACGCCGCCGTCAGTCCCTCGATTTCATTCGTGAGCGCGGGTCCCGGCACCCAGACCTTCGTCATGCGCGGCGTGTCGGACGGGAGCAATCCCAACTACGCCAACACGGCGACGACCGCATTCCTGGTCGACGACATGTCGATGAACTATTACGGCACGACCCCCGACCTGCATTTGTATGACGTCGAGCGGATCGAAGTCCTGAACGGCCCGCAGGGCACGACCTACGGCGCGAGCGCCATGGCCGGGGCGCTGCGCTTCATCACCAACAAGCCCGATCCCAGCGCCTTCAGCGCCGGGGTCGACGTCGACGGCGGCAAGGTCGAGAGCGGATCTCACAACGGCGTCATCGAGGGCTTCGTCAACATACCGCTGATCGACGGCTGGACCGCCCTGCGCATTTCCGCCTACAACGACTATCACGGCGGCTACATCAACAATCTGAACACCACCCGCGAGTGGGTCAACGGTTCGGTATCGAACAACGCGGAGTGGGCGGGCAAGAACTACAACGTGGAGAAGGTGGAGGGTGCGCGGGTCGCGATTGGCCAGAAGCTTGCGGACGGTTGGAAGGCTTCGCTCACTTGGAGCTACCAACGTCAGCTCACTCACGGCGCGTGGGACCAGAACAACAGCATCGGCGGCGCCGTCAGTTACTACGGCAACCTGCCCGACGGTCCCGCCCGATCGTTGGGAAACCACAACGTGGATCGCTTCGGTCCGGAATACAAACAGTATTACGCGAAGACGCTCGACTTTCATCTCGACGGCGACGTCGGCATCGGCGACTTGGTGTATGCCAGCACCTACTGGGCTCAGGACGATCGTTGGGTGAACGAATACTCCGAGTACATGCAGTACATCCACACCGGGCCGCCCGACAATCTCACCGCGGCCACGCAGCAGGGGTACACCTGCCTGACGGACCCGGTGTCCTCGGGCGGCACGTCGCCCTACAGCGGCTGCAAACCTCCCGTCCAGTGGTACGACTACGTCAACCACACCGACCGCTGGTCCAACGAATTGCGCCTGCAGTCCAAGGAAGGCGGATGGTTTCACTGGCTGGTGGGCACTTACTGGGAAAAGACGCGCGACATTTACAGCGACTACTACCACATGCCCGGCCTGCAGACCGCCGGCCAGGCCTGGCAATCCGCAACGACCTACTACTATAACGAGGGTGCGCTGCCGCCGAAGCCCGATGACTGGTACAGCTACATCGCGCGCTCCGATTATCTGCAAACCACGGAATTCCTGAATCTCACCTTCGACATCACGCAGCGGCTGCATGTCGAGGCCGGGACCGTCCATTTTCATTCGAATTTCAACAATATCTCCTATGGCGGCTTCTGGTATGCGCCGCAGGCCGCGAGCGCCGCGCCCGGCTCCTCCCACAAGTGGGACAGCAAGCTCGGAGTGAGCTACAACGCATTCGACGGCGGCCTGGTGTACGCCGATGTGGCGCAGGGATTCCGGGACGGGGGCGACAACAACGGTCTGCCGTCGCAATGCGTCGCCAAGGGCATTCCGCTGCAGTTCCAGCCCGACACGTTGACCAACTATGAACTCGGCTTGAAGACCACCATGCTCGACAAGCACATGACCTGGGACAGCGCCGTTTACTACATGCCCTGGAAGAATCTGCAGACGCTGCTGTTCGATCCCGGCTACTGTCCATCGAGCAGTTTCAATGCCAATGTCGGCGATGCCCGCATCTATGGCGCGGAATCCACGATCAAGTATCAGCCCAACGGCTTCTTCAGCTCGGAGGTCTCGGCGAGCTACAACGACTCGCGGGTGACCACCGCGTTGCCGGGGCTCGAGGTGGTGCCCGGCGAACGTCTGCCCTACGTGCCCTACTTCAACTGGAGCGGGAACGCCCGCTACGAGAAGCCGCTCGAGGGAGCGCTGCGCGGCTACGTGCAATACGAGGCCACTCACAAGGGCGATATGTTCAACGACCTGCAGGCGAACGGTTCGAATGGCCTGCCCCGGGTGTTGCAACCCGGGTACACGCTCATGAATCTGCGCCTTGGCCTGAATCAGACCGCGCAGCTCTGGACCGCCGAGTTCTATATCACCAATCTCACCAACAAGAGCGCGGTGATCTACACCAACGAGGGCAACTTCGACCTGCGCCAGACGGTGAACGAGCCGCGGGTATTCGGCGTACGGCTGTCCTATCGATTCGGGAAGAATACGCCCAGCGCGGACGATTGACGCGGCCGCTTTCGGCGCGGCGGGCGCGGATGGGTCAAGGCGCCGGCAGGTGCGCAGCCACCGCGGATCCGTGCAGCGTGCCGCTCACTTGCGCCCATGCCGGCTGCGCTGCTTCGGTCCAGCGCAGTTTCAACCGCCCCCCCGTGACCCGGACGTCGGCCTGAACGAGGGCGTTGGGGCCCGATGTGCGAGCGATGGTGCCGCTGACGGCCACGTCCTCGACCCAGCGCACGCCATCGAGGGTGATGAGGAGCCCGGCGGCCGTGCCGCGCACGCGAAACTCGCCGCCGCGCAATCCGGCCCCCCTGCCGGACGTATTGAGGGCCGCGCGGACGACGGCGTCGCCCACCGTCTGCGCCGCGGCCGCCGCGACTCGCAAGGCGGCATCGTCGGCGGCGTTGCCCGGCAGGCTCGACGCCGCCGGCAGGTCGGCGGCGCGACGCGCGAACTTGGCGACCAGCCGCACGGGCGGGGTGCGCGCGGCGCACGAGGAGTCGCCGGCGTCGAGCGTTGCGATGAATCGCCGGGCCATCGTCGCCGCGCAGGCGCTGCGGCCGCGGGCCAGCGCATTCACATGGAAGCCGTTGGCGATGCGCACCTGCACGCCATGCTTGAACGCGGCGGCGACCGCCGCGCCGTCCGCCAAGGTGGTGATGCTGTCCAGGTCGCCCGAAATGACCAGCGCCGGCACGTCCGGATACCGTGCATTCGCTCCCAGCTTCGCGGCCGGGTGGCCCGGCGGCGGGGCCGGCCAGCCGGCGCATTCGTCGAGAAAGCTGTAGTCGAGCGGCATGGCGCGGTATTCGTCGATGGTGAACGGAGCGTAGGTGTCGGGAAACGCGCGGCGGCGTTCGGCCAGGGCCCGGTCCCGGTCGAGCGCGCGCTCCGCGGGGCTCACGCTCATGTCGAAGATCTGCGGCGGATCCTGGCACATGACGGCGGCGGCCAAACCGGCGCTCCATTTCGCGGCGTCTCCCGTGGGATCGCGCGAGTCGACCGCGGACGCGGTCTCGGCCATCAATCGCAGCAACGGCAGCCGGTCCCCTTGCGCGAAGGCGCGCGCCGCGGCGTCCGCCTCGCGCGTGCTCGTGAGGGCCGGCGCGTTGCCGAACATCACGATGGCCAACTGCGCGGCATTGGCCTGGAAGCGCCTTTCCCTGCCATCGACGTCGAACGCATGCGCCTGGAAGGGCTCGGCGCGCAGCAGCCGCAATGCGGGCATGATGTGATCGATGGACGTTCCGGGCAGCACGGCGCAGGAGGGGGATCGCTCGCAGGCCCAGTTCAGCTTGCTGCGCATGGCCGGCGCGTAGGTCGGATACCACGCGTAGTCGGGTCCGGTGAGCGGATAGGCGCCGTCGAGCACGACGGAGCGCAGCAGGTCCGGATGGCGCACCGCGAATACCTGCTCGAAATACGTGCCGTACGAATCGCCGTACAGGTCGATGCGCCGCACCCGCAGGGCGCGCAGGATCGCCGCGAGGTCGTCGGCGGCGTAGGCGGTGCTGTAGAGCGGCGCGCGGTTGCCCAGCGACTCCCCGCAGGCGGCCACCAATTCAACGGTCCATTTCTCGGCGGCCTGCAGCGCGCGGCAGTCGACGGGTCCGGATCGGCCGGTGCCCCGGTTGTCCATGATCACGACGTCGTGGTCGGCCATCAAGGGCGCAAACAACCCGAGGTAGTCGTCGCGCGAGTCCGTGGCCGGGTATCCCGGGCCGCCTTCCGTGGCGACCAGCGTTCCGGCCGGCAGTCCCGGGTTCGAATGGGGGTAGAACTCGAAATACACCGAAATGGCGCCGCGCACCTCGCCGAGCGGATCGAGCGCGCGCTCCAGCGTGCCGCAGTAGGCGCCGGCGCTGCCGCAGGGTTGCAGCTCCAGGGATCCCAGGGTCAGGGTTCGGGCGGCGGGAGCCGGGCGCGCGGCGGCGGCCGGATGCGCCAGGCCGAACGCCATGGCGAGCGTCTGGCAGCACGCGGCAAGAGCCCGCAGGCGCCGGCCAAGAGTTCGCGAATGTGGCGGGCCCGGCATCTCGGGCATTCTAGCGCGCTGCCCGGCCGCTGTCGTTTATGGGGTCGAAAACGTCGCTTCGAGGCCACGTCGCCCGGGGGATTGTTGCTATCTTTGACACACGGAACCGGAGAGCGACGATGGACGAAACACAGACTCAGGCCCCCGCGAGACGGCCGAGCGGCCGCGATGCGAAGCGCGCTTCCCGTGCGGCGCGCGCGGCATCCTCGGTGCCGTACATCACGCGCAAGATCCCATACTACGAAGTGCTCGGCGAGGAGGGGCTGGCGCTGCTCGAGCGCAATGCGGACACCATCCTCGAGGAGGTCGGAATCGACTTCCGCGACGATCCGGAGGCGCTGCAGCTGTGGCGCGAGGCCGGCGCCGACGTGAAGGGCGAGCGGGTCCACTTTGCCCGCGGCCTGTGCCGCTCGATCATTCAACGCAGCGCGCCGCGGGAATTCACGCAGCATGCGCGCAATCCGGCCCGCAGCGTCGTCATCGGCGGCAAGAACACCGTCTTCGCGCCGGCCTATGGCCCTCCGTTCGTGCGCAGTCTCGACGAAGGACGGCGTTATGCGCGCATCGAGGATTTTCGCAATTTCGTCAAACTCGCCTACATGGCGGGATCCTTGCACCATTCGGGGGGCACCATCTGCGAGCCCGTGGATCTGCCGGTGAACAAGCGGCATCTCGACATGGTGTACAGCCACCTGAAGCTGAGCGACAAGCCGTTCATGGGCTCGGTCACGGCGCCCGAGCGCGCCGCCGATTCGGTCGCGATGGCGAACATCGTCTTCGGAGGGGAACTCGAAGATCCGGCGACGGGGCGCCCCAAGACGACCATCATCAATCTCATCAACGTCAACTCCCCGATGACGTACGACGCGACCATGCTGGGCGCCGCGAAGGTGTACGCCCGCGCCAATCAGGCCACCATCATCACGCCGTTCATTCTCGCGGGCGCCATGTCCCCGGTGACGGTGGCGGGCACGGTCGCGCAGACGCTTGCCGAGGCGCTGGCCGGCCTGGCGTTCGTGCAGTTGGTCAACCCCGGCGCGCCGGTGGTGCTCGGCAGCTTTGCGTCCTCGATTTCCATGCAGTCCGGGGCTCCGACCTTCGGCACCCCGGAGCCGGCCCTGGTGCTCTACACCATGGCCGCGCTCGCGCGCCGGTTGGGTGTTCCGTTTCGCTCCGGCGGGAGCCTCTGCGCGTCGAAGATCCCGGATGCGCAGGCCGCCTTCGAGTCGGCGAACACGCTGTTGCCCACCTGCCTCGCGGGAGTGAATTTCGTGCTGCACACGGCGGGATGGCTCGAAGGAGGGCTCGCCATGGGATACGAGAAGTTCGTCATGGACGTGGACCAGGCGGGCATGATGCACACGCTGCTGGCGGGAATCGACCTGTCGCCGAACGGCCAGGCGCTGGATGCGGTGCGCGAGGTCGGGCCCGGCAAGCATTTCCTGGGCTGCGCCCATACGCAGGCCAATTTCGAGAATGCCTTCTACCGTTCGCCGCTGGCCGACAACAACAGCTTCGAACAATGGGAGGCCGAAGGGTCGCCCGACATGGCCAAGCGCGCCAATGCGCTGTGGAAGAAGCAGCTCGCGGAATATGTCGAACCGCCCATGGACCCGGCGATCGACGAAGCGCTGCTCGACTACATCGCGCGCCGTAAGGCGGAGGCTCCCGACTCGAACGTCTGAGCGGAGGCCGGCTCCGCGGCGCGAATCGCACCGCAATATCGAGCAGGCTATGGACCCGGCGCCTCGACCACCGGCGTGCTCGGCTCCGGGCCTCGATCCCGCGCGCTCGCAAACCAGTTGACATCCCTCGGGGATTCCCCGATTGTGAGGCTGTTCTTGCGGACCGCCGCAGGGCGGTTGCCGGGGCAAGTCTTAAGGGGAAGGAGCGGTAGGGGTGCTTGGTATTGATCTGAGTCACGGACGGCTCATGCGCGAGTCGACCGACTGCATCGAGAGCGCATTGCAAAGCGACAGCTCGGAAGAGAAGCTGCTCGCCATGCGCGTGCTCGAGAATCCCCATGCCTGGCAGCGATGGGAGGTCGAGCACTCGGGTCTCATGAGGCGGGTCGCCGTCGACGGCTTCCGGCGCACCCAGGCGGCGTTCCTGAAGAGGGCCGCGATGCAGCTCATCGAGCGAAAAGCGCTGTTCGAGTATCTGCGCGAGAACCGGATCCGCAGCGAGATGCGCCGCCGCATATTTGCCTTCTTTCATCCCGCGTTGTCCTACGACCATGCCGTCATCGGCGAGCATGCCGCCTACCTGCGCAAGGCCTGCAGCTATTTGTGCGCCAGTCACGTCGGCTGGAACGTGGTGCGCGACCCGGGTTTCCTGGATCCGATGGAGCACTACGAGCAGGTCTACCGGGAGTATTTCCAGCTCTTTTGCGAGGCCAACTTCGCCGAGAACGCGGCGGGGCAGGCGGCGCTGCTGCCGCTGCTGAAACAGCAGCTGGAGGAGTGCCGCGCGGCCGTCATGAATCGGGCGGACTCGTCGAAGCGGCTGCTGCGCGATGCCGAGCTGCGGCGCGCCACGGGCGACACCATGCGGTTGCGGACTCTCGCGAGCCGCGCCGGCTAGCCGGTCCGAGTCATCGGCGCGGCTGGCGCAGAAGACCCGGGCACGCACCCGGGTTCCGGGGCGTTCAGCCCTGTTTCACCGGGTCCACCGCCCGCCGAGGGCGCCGGCCGCGAGTTTCGGATTGGCTGGTGGATTCCTTCGCGGCGGGAAGGTCCACCACCTTGCGCAAGTGGGGGTAGGGGGCCGTCTTGTGCGGTATCGCCATGGCCTCGACGAAATGGTGCTGAAATCGCGGCTCGATGGCGGTCTCCACCTTGTCGATGCGGCGGACCAGGTCTTCGATGACGCCGCGCGAGGTCGCATCGAGAAGCGCAATCCGGGCGCCGGTCCCGGCGGCGTTTCCGGCCGAGCGCACCTGCGCGAGATCGCAGTCGGGGATCATCCCGAGGATGGCCGCGTACTTGACGTCGATGTGGCTGCCGAACGCGCCGGCGAGGCGGATCCGGTCGACGTGATCGATGCCGAGCCGCTCCATGAGGAGCGCCACGCCGGCGTACAGCGCGGCCTTGGCGAGCTGGATGGCCCGCACGTCGTTCTGGGTGATCTTCATCTCCACCGCACCCTGATGCAGGAGGTAGGCGAAGGTTCTGCCGTTCTGGACGATGCGCGGGGAACGCGCCGCGAGGCGTCCGTCCAGGACCCCGTCCTGGTTGATGACGCCGGCCAGGTACATCTCGGCGATGACCTCGATGATTCCCGAGCCGCAGATTCCCGTGATGCCGGTGGCGACGGTGGCGGCGGCGAACCCCGGATCGTCCGACCAGAGATCGCAGCCGATCACCTTGAAGCGGGGCTCGAGCGTCTGGCGATCGATGCGGACGCGCTCGATCGCTCCGGGCGCCGCGCGCTGGCCGCAGCTGATCTGCGCCCCTTCGAAGGCGGGACCGGTGGGGCTGGAGCATGCGACCAGCCGCCGATCGTTGCCGAGCACGATCTCCGCGTTGGTGCCCACGTCCACGAGCAGCGTCATGGCGGTATCGAGATCGGGCCTCTCGGCCAGCACCATGCCGGCCGCATCGGCCCCGACGTGCCCCGCGATGCAGGGCAGGATGTAGACCCGCGCATTGCGGTTCAGCTTGAGGTCGATGGCGTTGGCGCGCAGGGTGAGCGAGTGGTCGACCGCCAGGGCAAACGGCGCGCCGCCGAGCTCCACCGGATCGATGCCGAGCAGGAGATGATGCATGATGGGATTGCCGACGAGCGTGGCTTCGAGGATATCCTCGACCGTGATGCCGGCCATCTTCGCCACGTCCGCCGCCAGCGCGCACAGCGCTTCGCGCACCGCGGCGGTCATGGCCGCGGCGCCGCCGGGGTTCATCATGGAATAGGAAACGCGGCTCATCAGATCCTCGCCGAAGCGGATCTGCGGGTTCATGACGCCGGCGGAGGCGACCACCTCGCCGCTCTGCAGATCGCAGAGATGCGCGGCGATCGTGGTCGAGCCGACGTCGACCGCGAGCCCATAGGCCAGCTCGTGCAGCCCGGGCCACACGGCGATGATCTGCTTCTCGCCGTGGACGGCCACCGTGACCTGCCACTGGCCGGTGCGCAGCGCGGACTGCAGCGCCTGCAGGGTCGACAGATCGCAGGTCAGATCCTTGAGGCCCCACTCGGCCTCGAGCGCGGCGTACAGCCGGCGCAGGTCGCCGGACGGATCGTGCATGTCCGGTTCTTGCACCTGCACGTAGTGCAGGCGCACGACGGGATACAGCTCGATGTCGTGCTCATCGGCGTCCTTGCGCACCACTTGGCGATGCACCTGGCTGTCGGCCGGAACGTCGATGACGACGTCGGCCTCGACCCGCGTGGAGCACGACAAGCGCCGTCCGGGAGCGAGCCGGGACAGGCGCCCGAAGCGCAGCTCCGGCTCGCTCAACGGCGACAGGCTGGCGCTCGAAGACGTCACGCCGAGCTTGGCGAACTCGCCGTCCGCGACGTTCACCTGGCAGCGCCCGCACAGCCCCCGACCGCCGCACACGGAGTCGATGTCGACGCCGAGGCTGCGCGCCGCCTGCAGCAGCGGCGTGCCCACGGGAAAGTGGCCCCGCTTCCCGGAGGGCATGAACACGACGAGCGGGGTGCGCGAGGCCATTGCGGGTCTCGGGCCTCAGGCCGGGCGGCGGCGATGGCCGCCTTCGCGCCGGCCGCGCGGCGCCTCGGCGCCCGGAGCGGCGGGGGCCGGCGCATCACGGAAGCGGCGTATCCAGCGAGCGCAATCCGGGTCGTGCCCCAGCATCACATCGGCGCCCATCACGGCCTTGATCACTTCCTCATGCAGGGGATTGGTGATGGCCGACGTCATGCCGGCGGCCATCGCCATGGTCAGGAACGCGCTGTTGATGCCGTGCCGGTTCGGCAGCCCGAAGCTGATGTTCGAGGCGCCGCAGGAGGTGTTCACCTTGAGCTCGGTGCGCAGCCGGTGCACCAGGCGCATCACCTGCACGCCCGAGGAATTGATCGCGCCGATGGGCATGACCAAGGGATCGACCACCACGTCGGCCGCCGGAATTCCGTGATCGATCGCGCGCTCGACGATCTTCTTCGCGACGGCGAACCGCACGTCGGGGTCCTCCGAGATGCCCGTCTCGTCGTTCGAGATCGCGATCACCGCGGCGCCGTATTTCTTGACCAGCGGCAGAACCGACTCCAGGCGCTCGTCTTCGCCCGTCACCGAATTGACCAGGGCCTTGCCCTTGTAGACCGAGAGACCGGCTTCGAGCGCGGCGACGATGGAGGAGTCGATCGACAGCGGCACGTCCGTGATCGACTGCACGAGCTGCACCGCGCGGGCGAGAATCGCCGGCTCGTCCGCGAGCGGGATTCCGGCATTGACGTCGAGCATGTGTGCCCCCGCCTCGACCTGGGCGCGCGCGTCGGCCTCGACGCGGCTGTAGTCTCCGGCCGCCATTTCAGCGGCGAGAATCTTGCGCCCGGTGGGGTTGATGCGCTCGCCGATGACGACGAAGGGCCGGTCGAAGCCGATGACGACTTCCTTGGTTGCGGAGCTGATAACGGTGTCGGTCATGAAGCAGTCCTTGGGGAGGGTGGGGACGCGTCGCGCGCCGGGTACCACGGCGCTCGACCTTGAAGCACGCCGGATCGATCGACGATCTCGGCCACTGATTCTTCCTGGCGGTACGCCATGACGTGCACGCCGCTGATGCCGCGGATCCCGCGCATCTCCTGGATCAGGTCCACGCAAAGGTTCCGGCCCTCGCGCGCCTGGTCCTTGGCGCCCTTGAGACGCTCGATGACGCTGTCGGGGATATGCGTCCCGGGCACGTTGTTGCGCATCCATTCGGCGGTCTTTGCCGAGCGCAGCGGGCCGACGCCCGCGAGAACGAAGACCTTGCCGATCAACCCGAGCGCCTGCACCTGGTCCATGAAGGCGCGCAGCAGCGGCAGGTCATAGCAGTACTGGGTCTGGATGAACTGCGCGCCCGCAGCGACCTTTTTCGCCAGGCGCTGCGCCCGCCATTCGTGGGGCAGGCCGGAAGGATTTTCGGCGGCGCCGAGGAACACCCGCGGAGCAAACGTGAGCTTGCGGCCGCTCTGGAAGTGGGATTCGTCGCGCAGGGTGCGCGCGATTCCCAGCAGCGACATGCAGTCCAGGTCGAACACCGGCTTGGCCTGCGGGTGATCGCCAGCCTGCACGCCGTCGCCGGTCAGGCACAGCACGTTGCATACCCCCATGGCGGCGCCGCCCAGGACGTCGCCCTGAATCGCGATCCGGTTCTTGTCGCGGCAGGAGATCTGCATGATGGGCGCGTATCCGACCCGCGTCAGGAGAGCGCACACCGCCATGCTCGACATGTGGCAGTTCGCGCCGCTGCCGTCGGTGGCATTGATGGCGTCCACGTAGCCGTCGAACACGCGGGCCCGCTTGTATACATCTTCCGGATCGGCGGAATCGGGCGGCGCGAGCTCGGTGGTGACGGCGAACCCGCCGGCGCGCAGCACGCGCTCGAATCGCCCCGGCGAGGTATGCCCCGGCAATATTGGCAGCGGATAGCCCGGCACGGGTTCGTCTTCGAATTTCATTTGGGATCCGCGGTCCTTTCGCGCACCACCCGGAGCCAGGAAGAGCGGCCCTGTTGCCGTTGGTCCACCGCGAATTGCACCTTGCGCATGTCCTCCACGCCGCCCGGAATGCGCTCGCTGCCCTTGAACGCCTCGACCCAGACGCAGCGCATGTTCTCGTTCACTTCGCAGTTGCCGTTGGCGCGAACGCCGCCGCACGGTCCGTTGCGCAGGGTCTTGGGACAGTTCATGGGACAGGACATTCCCGTGGAGCTCAGGATGCACTGGCCGCACATGCGGCAGTCGAACAGCAGGCCCTTGACCGTGCGCTCGACGGCGGCGACCGGGCGCTCGACCCGCTCGTAGCCCAGGGTCTCGAACACGCGATGCAGGCGCACCAGCACGCCCTCGAAGCCGCGGTAGAATGCATTCAGCCCGCGCGCATGGCGCACCGACCATAGCCGCACGGAATACATCAGGCCAGCCCTTTGGCGCGAACCAATCTCTCGAGTTCGTCGTCGGTGAACTTCGCCTCCAAACGCGCCGCCTCCGCGGAAGCCTCGGCCTGCAGGTCCTCGCCGCAGGGGCGCGGCTCGCTCCGCCGCCAGTCCGCGAGGTACGCATCCGAGCTTCCCTTGCCGGCGCGCATCGCCGCGCGGTCGACCGCTTCCTGGAAGCGCTGCGACAGCTGCACCTTCGCGGTCTCCCGGCCGCGCTTCACGACGACCTGAGCCGGAATGTCCCGCCAGGAGATGATGATCAGCGATGCCATGCGACTACGGCCTCGTCCCGCGGCGCGCCGGCGCGTTCCACCGCGTCGTGCAGGCTCGTCTCGAGGGTTCCGTAACCCGTAGGGCGGAACTCGAAGGCCAGCCCCATGCGCTCGGCCACCTGGCGTGCCGCAGCCTCCGACTCGGGTTGGGGCGCCTGCGCCAGGTACACGAGCTTGCGATAGTGGCCGAAGTAGACGGGGAACAGCTCGGGGTGCCGATCGAGCCCTAAGCCGTGGATCACCAGGCGCTCGAAATGGCGCAGCAGGAAATCCGTGAGATAGAAGGAGCCGATTTCCGCCTCCGCCAGCCGGGCGAACACCGGCGCGGTGGCGAAGAATTCATAACAATGCGCACCCGGAATGCGCTCCACCCCCTCGTCGCGAAGCACGGCGTCGAGCATCCCGCCGGTGCCGCAATCGCCGTAGGCGACGAAAATCGAGCGGTAGTGGCAGCGGGATGCGCGGATCAGCGCGCGCACCGCCGCCGGTATCTGCTCCGGGCGGTTGTGCAGTTCGGGCGGCAGACAGCGCACGTCGAGCTCATCCCAGCCGTTGGCCCGCTGAATGGCCGTGATCTCGTGCGCCAGGGCGCCGCAGGCGATGATGAGCACACCGTGTCCCTGCGCAGCGCGCGCCTGCGCAGGTGTGTCTTCGGGCGCCATGGCGCTTGCGCTCAGTGTGCCGCGGCGCCGGCCCGCCGGGCTGCGATCAGCCCCTTGGCGGTCTCGACCGCAACCGCGGCATCGCGGCAGTAGGCGTCGGCGCCGACGGCTTTGCCGAATTCTTCGTTGAGGGGAGCGCCGCCGACCAGCACGATGAAGTCGTTGCGTATGCCGCGCTCCTTCAATGTGTCGATGACGACCTTCATGTACGGCATCGTCGTCGTCAACAGCGCGGACATCCCGAGGATGTCGGGCTTGTGCTTCTCGAGCGCGTCCAGATACTTCTCGACCGGATTGTTGATGCCGAGGTCGATGACCTCGAAGCCCGCGCCCTCGAGCATCATCGACACCAGGTTCTTGCCGATGTCGTGAATGTCGCCCTTGACGGTGCCGATGACGATCTTGCCGATGGGTTCCACGCCGGTCTCGGCCAGGAGGGGCCGGAGGATTTCCATCCCGCCCTTCATCGAGTTCGCCGCGAGGAGAACTTCCGGCACGAACAGGATGCCGTCGCGAAAGTCGATGCCCACGATGCGCATGCCTTCGACCAGGGCATCGTTCAGGACGCGTTCGGCCGACCAGCCGCGGGACAAGAAGATCCGTGTGGCGTCCTCGACCTCGCTCTTCAGCCCGTTGTAGAGGTCGTCGTGCACCTGCTCGGTGAGTTCCTCATCATTGAGGGCGGCCAGATCAAATTCACCTTCAGTCGGCTCTGACATCAACTTCTCCAAAACAGTATTTTGCGAGCCGCCACCGTACGTTACGCGGCCAACCACCACAGCATGGTATGTCGCAATTCGGTTCGACAGTTGTGAAATTGCGACGGTAGCATGCCGGGATGCGACACTTTCAGCTCACGGGCGGCGCGCCGCCTTCGGCGATGCGGCGCTCGACGTAGGCATCGAGCGCCTCGACTACGGCCGGGTCGCGGGATGGGGCAACATAACGTTGCAGCGTGTCCTGCCAGATGCCGGAGGCTCGCTCGGTGGCCGTTTTGGCTCCGTCCTCCGCCCAGCTGCCTGAGTTGCGCCAATCGGAGACCAGCGGCGCATAGAACGCGCTGCGATAGCGCTCCATGGTGTGGGCGCAGCCGAAAAAATGTCCGCCGGCTCCCACTTCGGCCACGGCCTCGAGTGCGATATCCGCGGTCTCGGCGCCCACGGGCTGAAAGATTTCCGCGAACATCTGCAGCATCTCCACATCGAGGATGAACTTCTCGTAGGACGTCGTGAGGCCGCTCTCGAGCCAGCCGGCGGCGTGCAGCACGAAGTTGCAGCCGCCCTGCAGGGCGCCCCACAGGCTCATTTGCGACTCATACGCGGCCTGAGCGTCCGGAATGTTGGATGCGGTGGCATTCGAGGAGCGCCATGGCAGGCCGAGGAAGCGGGCCAGCTGGCCGGCTCCGAAGGCGGCCTTCACGTATTCGGGCGTGCCGAATGCCGGCGATCCGGACTTCATGTCCACGTTCGAGGTGAAGCTGCCGTACACGACGGGTGCTCCCGGGTTTACGATCTGCGCGAGCGTCAGGCCCGCCAGTGCCTCGGCATGCGCGAGCGTCAGCGCCCCTGCGATGGTCACGGGCGCCATGGCTCCCGCCAGCGTGAATGGCGTGATGACCAGGATCTGCCCGGCGGCCGCGAAATCGATGATGCCGTCGGCCATCGGCAGGTCGAGCTGCAGCGGCGAGTTCGTGTTGATGATGGTGTACGTTCGGGGGCGCGAGCGGAATTCCTCCTGAGATATCCCATGCGCCAGCCGGATGAGCTCGAAGTTGTCGGCCACCTGCACCTGGCCGCGGGAAAAAATGAACGGAATCTTGTCGCATAGCATCAGCTGGGCGCGGGTGACGTGCAAATGCCGCACGTGGACCGGAATGTCCTGCGGCTCGGTCGAGCCGCCGAGGAAGTGGATGACCTCGAAGCTCTGGCACAGCTTGGTGATGTTGCAAAAGTCCTCGAAGGTGCCGGCGCGCCGTCCCCGCGCCGTGTCCATGATGTTGGGCGGCCCCGAGGTCGGACCGAAAGCCACGCACCGGCCCGCCAGCGGCACGTCGTGCTCCGGCTTCACGGCGTGCATCGTGATCTCGCGGGGCGCCGTGGCGAGCGAGGCGCCGACCAGTTCGCGCGCAAACCGCACGATTTGGGTCGCCTCGTCGACCTCGGCGCCGGCGCGGCGGTACAGCGCGCGCGCGTCCGCCGACAGCACCTTCATGCCCTGCGTCTCCAGGATGCGCAGCGCCGAGTCATGGATGGCGCCGACCTGGTCGTCCGAGAAAACCCGCAGCGGTTCGAACGGATTGCGCAGGTGCCGGTAGGTGCGCGTGCGATCGAAGACGGCATGACTGGCTTCGGCCGTGCCGGGACGGCGCCGGCCGCGCCGGCCGGTCTGCTCCTCCGGGGATTTCATGGGGTGATGCTCCTTGGATGGTAGGGCGGCGCCGGCGCCGCGGCGATCGGCGCGTGGATATGGCCGGCGAGGGGACGGCCCGTGGCCGTCGAGCGCACCACGGCTTCGGCCAGATACTCCGCGCCCGCATCGACGTGGGCGAGCTTCTCCACGACGGTGGTCTCGACGTGAGGGTCGGCGGCTCCCGCCCGGCGTGCGGCGGCCAGCGCCAGTTCCCGGGAAACGCGCCGGGCGTGCTCGACGGCGGCGGGAGGGTCCGGATAATCCCGCAGTCCCAGCGGGTCGTGGACGCGAAAGACCTTGAACGTCGGCTGATTCACCAGAATCTCGACCGACTGCGACACCACTCCGGCGACCGCGCCGACGGCGTTGCAGACCTCCGCATGCGGCGGGATGACGAGCGCGGCTCCGAGTCGGCGTGCGATCTCGGGATAGTAGGCGCCGACCGGGGCGCCGATCGCGATCAGCGGCCGCGCCAACCGGAGCGAAACCTCCACCAGCGCCGAGGTGGGCCGCCCGGCGACGATGTCGTCGACCAGCCGCTCGCCCAGCGCGCCCCACCGGCCCTCACCGGGCTCGATGCCCGGGTCGTGCGCGAGCGCCGCTGCGAGCAGCAGCCGTCCCGTTTCGCCCAGGACGTATTCGTAGGTTCTCTCGCAGATCGCTTCGGGCGGCGCAGACTCCCGGAGTGCGCGCGCATTGCGCTCTTCGATCGCGAGAATGCGCGCGCCGCACTCGGCCGCCTCGCGGCACCAGCCGTGCTGGCGGCCGAGCACGTGCATGGCGTCGCTGGGCGTGAACGCGGCAATGGTGGCGAGTCCGGCGTCGGCAAGCCGGCGCAGCGCCTCGAGTCCCGAGTAATTGCGCACGACCTGCGACACTTCGACCGGCTCCAGCGTCAGGGATTCCCACACCCGGCGTTCCAGCGCGGAGAGATGGGCGGGCGGCGCGCGTTCGGGATTGCGGAACGCGAAGTGGGCGGCGTTGTCGGGAAGGCGCGGCAGATCTGCGAGGCCGCGCAGCTTGCCGAGCACGGCGGGGAACTTGTGCGCCAGAAGGCTGAGCGGCATGGTCTTGCGGGGGCCGGCCCGCAGGCGGCTGCGCCGGTCGAAGCCCACTTCGCTGTCGCCGCCGAGACCGCTGGTGCGCACGTCCACCGCCTCCACCATGGTTCGCCAGGCGCCGACGAGGGCGCCCTCCGCGCGGATGACCGGGCGGCCGCCCGACACGACCGCGATGTCGGTGGTGGTGCCGCCCATGTCGGACACCAGGAAGTCTTCGAGGCCCGTCAGAAATCCGGCGCCGACCACGCTCGCCGCAGGACCCGACAGGAGGGTCTCGACGGGATACTCGAGCGCGACGTCGGCCCGCATCAAGGAGCCGTCGCCCTTGACGATCATCAGCGGCGCATCGATCGATTCATCCTCGAGCACGCGGGTCAGCGCTTCGATCAGATGCCGGATTTGCGGCGTGAGCCGGGCGTTCAGCGTGGCCGTCAGGGCGCGCCTCGGGGCATCGAGCTTCGAGGTCAATTCGTGCGCGCAGGTGACGGGCTTGCGCGACAGGGCGCGGATGATCTGGCGCGCGCGCAGCTCATGGTCGGGATTGCGCACCGAGAAATTCGCGGCGACCGCAAATGCCTCGACGCCGGCCTGGGTGTCCTCGACGGCGCGGCGGACGGCGGCTTCGTCGAGCGGCGCCGATTCCTCGCCGGTGGCGGCGTGGCCGCCGGCGATGCGCACCAGCAGGCTCTCGCGCCGCTGCAGGCCCGAGCGCTCGACCATGGCGTCGTCGAAGCCGATGAGCAGCGTGCACACCGGGCTGAAGCGGCCCTCGACCACGGCGTTGGTCGCGAGCGTCGTGGACACCGAGACGAGGTCGATGTCCGCGCGCGTCCGGCGTTCGGGCAGGGCGGCGAGCACGGCGCGGATCGCAGACCCGATGCCGATCGCGAGGTCCCACGGGGTGGTCAGGGACTTGGCGCTCGCCGCTATTCGGCGCCCCGCTGCGAGCAGCACGGCGTCGGTATAGGTGCCGCCGGTGTCGAGTCCAAGCCACAGGCTCTGGACCGGCGATTCCTCCCGCGCCGCCGATGGCTCACGGGCCGGCGAATGTGCATGGCTCATCATGGACCTTGGGTTTTCGAATGTGACTTCAAGCCGGCGGCGTCCTGCGTCCGCGCCGACTATCGTAAGTGACCGAGAAGGCCCGGGTGATCTAAAAAGTCGATAGCGTAGCTGAAAGCGCCGTGCCGCAGCGGCGGATTTTGCTATCCTTGCCGCTTGGACAGTGTGAAGAGCGGCGGGGCGCGGCGGCGCGGGTTCCCGATCCGTGGGATACAGCCGTGAAATATTCTGCCTGGTCGCTGCTGCGGGGCGCATTCTCGGGGCACCGCAATTGGCCTCCCGCCTGGGCGGAAGTCGAGCCGCGCCCGAGTTACGACGTGGTCATCGTCGGCGGCGGCGGCCATGGGCTGGCGGCCGCCTACTACCTGGCCAAGAACCACGGCATCACCAACGTCGCGGTGCTCGAGCGCGGCTGGATCGGCGGCGGCAACACCGGCCGCAACACCACCATCGTGCGGTCCAATTACCTGTTTCCCGAGAGTGCGCGGCTCTACGACTTCTCGCTGAAATTGTACGAGGGGCTGTCCAGGGCCCTGAACTTCAACATCATGCTGAGCCAGCGCGGGCTCGTGATGCTGGCGCACAGCCGCCACGATCTCGATTCCATGTCCCGCTGGGCCAATGCCATGCGCATGAACGGCATCGCCGCGGAGTTGCTCACGAGGGAACAGGTCGGCGAACTCGCCCCGGCGCTCGACCTGTCGCCGCAGGCACGGCTGCCGGTGCTGGGCGGCTTTGCCCAGCGCCGTGCCGGCACTGCGCGCCACGATGCCGTGGCCTGGGGCTATGCGCGGGCCGCTTCGGCCCTCGGAGTGCACATCATTCAAAATTGCGAAGTGCGGGAATTCCTGCGCGACTCCGGCAAGATCGTCGGCGTCGACACCCCGCGCGGCCGGATACGCGCGGACCGCGTGGGCATCGCAGCGGCCGGCCACAGCTCCGTGCTGGCCGCGAAGGCGGGCTTCAAGCTGCCCGTCGTCAGTTACGCGCTGCAGGCCATGGTGAGCGAACCCGTGAAGCCGGTTCTCGATACGGTGGTGCTCTCGCCGGGGACCGGCGCGTATGTCAGCCAATCGGACAAGGGAGAGATCGTGTTTGGCGCGATGCTCGATCTCTTTCCCTCGTATGCCCAGCGCGGCAGCTTCGCCGTCACACAGTCGGTCGTCGCGGCCACGCTCGCGCTGTTTCCGAGCTTCAGCCGGCTTGCGCTGTTGCGCCAATGGGCGGGCATCGTCGACGTGGTGCACGACTCCAGTCCCATCATCGGAGCGACTCCGATTCCGGGGCTGTACATCAACTGCGGCTGGGGCACCGGCGGCTTCAAGGCCATTCCCGTCGGCGGCTGGACGCTCGCGCATGTCCTGGCCACCGGCCGGAATCACCCCCTCGCCGAGCCGTTCCAGCTCTCGCGTTTCACCGACGGCCGCCTGATCGACGAGGCGGCGGCCTCCGGCATCGCGCACTAGGAGCCTGAATCCAACGTGATGCAAATCCCCTGTATCTGCTGCGGTCCGCGCGACGAGAACGAATTCGTCTGCGGCGGCACTTCGCATATCGAGCGCCCGCCGCTCGATGCGACCGATGAGGCGTGGGGCCTGTACCTGTTCTTCCGTGAAAACCCCAAGGCAATGCACCTCGAGCGCTGGCGCCATGTGCACGGGTGCGGACTGTGGTTCAATCTCGCGCGCGACACGCTGACGCATGAGATCAAGTCCGTGTATCCGATGACGGGTGCGCCGGCATGAACCCTGCGCGTCTGACGGTGCCGTCATGAGCTCCTCGCGTCTTGCCGCGCCGTGCGGCACGCGAATTGATCGTTCGTGCGCGGTGTCGTTCGAGTTCAACGGCCGGCGCATGCGCGGTTATGCCGGCGATACGCTGGCGTCCGCACTGCTCGCCAACGCAGTGCAGCTGGTGGGCCGCAGCTACAAGCTGCACCGGCCGCGCGGAATCTTCTCCTGCGGCATCGAGGAGCCCACCGGCCTGGTGGACGTGGGGACCGGAGCGGCGAGAACCCCGAATCAGCGCGCCACCCTGGTCGAGTTGACCGAAGGCCTGAGGGCGGCGAGCGTGAATTGCTGGCCGAGCGTGGGCTTCGACGTGGGCGCGGTCAACGGCATGCTATCCAGCCTGCTGCCGGCGGGCTTCTATTACAAGACGTTCAAATGGCCCACGTGGCATCTGTTCGAGCCGACCATTCGCCGGATGGCCGGACTCGGCCGGGTCTCCGGAGAGACCGATCGGGATCGCTACGAGGAAGTCTCCGCGACCGCCGACCTGGTGGTGGTCGGCGGAGGGATCGCGGCCTTGAGCGCAGCGGCCGCCGCCGCGCGCGCCGGCGCCGATACGCTCATTCTCTCTCAGGGTCCGGCCTTGGGCGGCGCCTTGGGGTGGCGCAGCGAGACGGGGGTCGCGCGGTTGATCGACGAGGCGCGGCGCGCCGGTGCGCGCATCATGACCCGGACCATGGCGTTCGGCGTTTACGATCATGGGCTGATCTGCGCGTGCGAATCGGCGCCCGATTCGGCAGCGCCAGCTGCAGCGGACCGAAGCGCGGGCGGCGTGTTGCGCGCGCGGCTGTGGAAGATTCGCGCCCGCCACATCGTGGCGGCGGCAGGCGCCATCGAACGGCCGATGCTGTTCCCGGACAACGACCGGCCCGGGGTGATGCTGGCGGGCGCCGCCGACAAATTCGCTCAGGCCTACGGCGTCGCCTGCGGCGCCCGCGCGGTCATTGCGGCGAACAGCGACTCCGCCTATGGAGTGGCGAGCTCGCTGGAGGCGGCCGGAGTGCAGGTGGTGGCCATCGTCGATCGCCGGCCGCCGGCGGATGCGCGGGCCGGGCCCGTGAAAGCCCCCGGCACCCGGGCCCGCGTGTTCCACGACTCGGGGATCGTCGAAGTCCGCGGAACCACGGCGGTGCGCGGCTGCACGGTGTCCTCGGAAGCCGCGGATGGGCCTAGGGAGCGTCTCGACTGCGATGCGATATTGAGCGCGGGCGGTCACGCGCCCGCCGTGCACCTGCACTCGCAGGCCGGCGGCAAGCTGCGCTGGTTGCCCGACGCGGCCATGTTCGTTCCCGACGGCAGTGCGCCGAACGGGCTGGTGAGCGTCGGCGCCTGTGCGGGCATTTTCGACCGTGAAACGGCCCTCAATCATGCCGCCGATGTGGGGCGCGCCCTGGCCACCGGCGGACCGCTCCCGGCCGCGGGCCTGCGCGGCGCAGGGCGTTCCTTGCAGACCACTCGCATGCAGGGCGTTCGCGGCAAACAGTTCGTGGATTTGCAGAACGACGTCGCCGTGGGCGACGTGGAGCTCGCAGCGCGCGAAAATTACCGCTCTGTCGAGCACCTCAAACGCTACACCACCCTGGGGATGGGCACGGACCAGGGCAAGACCAGCAACATCAACGCCCTGGTGCTCATGGGCGAGTTCACCGGCCGCGAACCCGCCGCCGTCGGAACCACCAGGTTCCGCCCGCCCTTTGCACCGGTGTCCCTCGGCTTGATCGCCGGCCGGCGCACGGGCCCTCGGTATCGGCCGCTCAAGCGGCTGCCGGCCGAGAGCTGGCATCGCGCGCGGGGCGCGCTGTTCGAGCAGTTCGGCAACTGGTATCGCCCCGCTGCCTACCCGGGGCCGGGCGAGTCCTTGGAGGCGGCCGCGCAACGCGAGGCGCGCGCCGTGCGCCGCAGCGTCGGGCTGCTCGACGGTTCGCCGCTCGGCAAGCTCGAGGTTTTCGGACCCGACGCCGCGCAATTCCTCGATCTCATGTATGTGGGCACCCTGTCCACCTTGGCGGTGGGTCAGGCCCGCTACGGCGTGCTGCTCAACGAAAACGGCATCGTCGTGGACGACGGAATCGTCGCGCGCATGGGAGAGCAGCGTTTTTGGGTCAACACCACCAGCGCCGGCGTCGAGCGCACGACGGCGGCATTCGAGGAATGGCTGCAGTGCGAATACACGGCCTTGAAGGTCGTCGTCACCCCCGTCACGTCGCGCTGGGGCAACGTGACGGTGGCCGGACCCCGCGCGTGGCAATGGCTGTCGGCGGCGGGCTTCGATCCGTCATTCGCGCCCGGCGCCATGAAGCACATGACGCTGCGCGCCGGTGTGCTCGACGGCGTCCCGCTGCGGGTTCTGCGTGCGAGCTTCAGCGGCGAACTCGGCTACGAGGTGAATCTCCCGGCGCAACACCTGGAGGCCCTGTTCGACCGGCTCTGGGGACACGCCGCGAATTTCGATGCCGTGCTGTACGGCATCGAAGCACTGGAGATTCTACGGACCGAGAAGGGTTTCATTCACATAGGCACGGACACGGACGGCACCACGCTGCCGGGCGATGTCGGCATGGCCCGCGCAATCGACCGCAAGCCGGCCAATTTCGTCGGCCGACGCTCATTGCTGCGGCCGGCGGCCCGTGACCCCGATCGGCTGCAGCTGGTGGCGCTGCGCTCGCCGGAACGGCTGCCCGTGGGCGCCCATTTCGCGACCGGTTCGCCGCCGGCGCGCGCCGCAGGCTACGTGACCTCGAGCTACCTGAGCCCGACGCTCGGCGAGCCGGTGGCCCTCGGCATGCTCGCCGGAGGAACTCGGCGGCTGGACGAGCGGGTGACAGTGCACCATCTGGGGGCCACGTTCGATGCGGTGGTCGTTCAGGCGCCCTTCATCGATCCCGCCGGTGAGAAGCTCCATGGCTGAACGAGAGGTCAATGCCCCGGGCGTTTCCGTGGATCCGGTCGCGTTCGCGCGAACCGGTGCGTTGCGCTATTTCGACGCCGCGGGCGCGTTCGCCGCGGGTCTCGCGGCCCATGCGGGCGGTCCGCTCCCGCAGCCGCTGCGGGCGGTGCACTACGCCGCCGAGGGCGTCGGAGCGAATCCCGGCGAGCCGCCCGGGATCATTCTCGCGTTTCGCAGTCCCACCGAGACCTGGGTGCTGTGCAACGCCACGGCGACGTTCGAGGCGATCGATCGCTTCGCCGCGCAGCGCGACGACGGGTGCCTGGTGGAGCAAACCGGCGGCATGTGGTGCTGCCGGGTGAGCGGTGCGCGGGCTGCCGATTTCCTCGCGCGCTTGGGGTCGAGCGTGGTGGTTCCGGGCGCGGGACAGGCATTCACCGGACGTTTCGCGGACGTGACCGCCGCCTGCGTGTGCGTCCGAGCCGGCGAAATCATCCTGCTCGCCGACCGGGTCTACGCCGACCATTTGACCGCGTGGATGCGTGCCACCCTGGACGACTTTACAGAAACGGGTGCACGGGACTGAACACCGGAAGGATCAAGTAGCGCCGCGCCAATTGGCCGTATCCGGTGAAGACGAACTGCCCGTTGTTCTTCAGGAGCTCTTCCCGGTTGAGGCGGTAGAACTTCGGAATGTCATACCAGGGCATGGTCGGCTTCAGGTGATGTACGACGTGAATGTTGTTGTACAGGTACAAGAGACCGAAGATCACGTTCGATTCCACCGCGGCCGTGCGCTGCTGCGAATCCTCGGCGGCCCGATGTTCCGTGAAGGCCCGCAGCAGACTCAGGCTCAACCCCGGATAAGCCACCAGCAGGCAGTACTGCCACCAGGGGAATGCGCACACCCCGGAAATGAACCAGAACAGCAGCGCCACCGCCGCCGCGTGCGCGGCCCAGTGAGGCAGATGGCTGAAATCTCCCTGGCGCACCCGCCGGGTCTCCTTGGTCACCAAGATCCATAGCCGCAGCATCGGCCCAATCAGCAACCGGCCTGCCATCGTCTGGTTGAACGTGAGCAGGGCGCGTTTGACGGGGCCCATGCGTTCCCAATCCGCGCGCAGCACATAATAGGACTCGGTATCCACGCCGGGTACCGTGAGATTGACGTCCCGATGATGGGTGGTGTGGCTCCGCCGGTACAGCGGGTACGGAAACCACAATCCGAGCGGCGGAAACACCACCGCGAATCGCAGCCACGCGGGAACGCCCCGAAAGGAATGAATTGCCTCGTGCTGCAACGAGAAATGCCATGCCAGGAGGTAGGCCCCCGCGGGCATGACGATCCACCACGGCAGCCGGGCGGCGAACCAGATCAGCGCAACCCAGGAGCCGTAGATGGCCAGCGCCACCAGCCAGGTGGGTCCATCGAATTGGCGGAATTTACGGCCTAGAGTACTCACCGCGTCACTCTTCAACACTCGCGCCGCTTCGTCAATAGGCGCTAGCCGAGCAAGGCTTGGAAGGCAGGGTGCACGACCGCGGCGAAGCGGTGCGCCATCCACTGCCGCCCGGCCGCCGCAGCGCGCTCCCGAAGGATGTCATAGGAGGCGGGGTCGGGTTGGGTGAAGCGTTGCAGCAAGAGTTCGCCCATGAGGCATGCACTGGCGGGTTCCCGGTGCGCCTGGAGAAACGCCGAGCGCAACGCATCGCTTCCCGGGGGCGTGGCGACGAGCAGCGGAATGGGGGTGCGCGCCGTCTGCCCGACGACGCGCACCGCAGCGGTTAGAGCGGGCTCAAAGCGCTGGAGCAGCCGGAACGCATAGGAGTCGATGGGAGCGATCTCGGCGGCGCCCGAAACGACGGCCGACAGCGCGCCCAAGGGCGTGATGGTGGGTGCAACGACCTCGCGGAACAGCGGGCGGTCAGGATTCGGCCGCCGGCCGGCGAGGTCGCTGAGCGCCGCCATGCAGCCCGATTGCGAATCCGGGACCGTGAATGCAATGCGCCCACCGAAGGCATCCTCGACCTGGCGAATGCCGCTGTCCGTGTGCGCCACGAAATCGCTCCAGTACACGGGTTCATCGCTGAATTCCGCAGGCGAGGGCACGGGGGCGGCGAGCGCCACGGCCTGCGGCGCCGCCTGGGAATAGGGCAATCCACACATGAAGACGGCGCCCAGGTCATCGCGGTGCCACAAATCCGCCAACGGCGCCGGCGGCGCATGCTCGACCACGCCCGCCCGCACGCCTGCCGCTGCGACGATCGCCGACAGCAGCCGGCGCCACCGGTCGGCTGCTTCCGGAGTGACGGAATACATTCGGGCGTTGACGATCATCGCTCGACCCGCGGCCGAATAGCCCTGTGAGCGCCGCGGCTCATGGGCGGTGACGAGTCGGCGCATCGCCCAGGGCATCCTTGAGCCCCCCCAGCCAGGGCTCGAAGTGCTTCCACTGGTCGATGCCTTCACGAAAGATCGGCTGGCGGACCTGCTCTGAACTCGCCGTGCGGATGCTCCGCTCGGTGTTGTGGAAGTCGACGCACGAGGGTTCGAACTCCAGGCCGCAGAAATCGAGCAGCCGCCGCACGCTGCCCTCGAGGTCGTCGACCACGTCCTCGTGGTGCACCCGCAGGACCTGGCCGGGCAGGACCGTGTCCCAGTGCTGCATCAGGTCGAGGTAGGTGCGGTAATAGCGGGCGATGTCCTCGATGCTGTAGGTGAATTCCTGCCCGCGGGCGAACAGTTGTTTCAGATTGCTGAAGCAGCAGGCCATGGGCTCGCGACGGGCGTCGATGATCCGGGCATTCGGCAACATGAGGTGGATGAGCCCGAGGTGCCGGAAGTTGTTCGGCATCTTGTCGACGAATCGCGGCTTGCCTGTCCGGTAAGCGAGCGTGTCGCGGAGGTATCTCTCCCCGAGCCGCAAGAAGTCCGACGAGGCGAGCGTTGCGAGCACCCCGGGATAGCGCGGATCGTTCAGGTCGGGGTCCCGGCCCTGCAACTCATGCACGATTCTCGGAACGTCGGCCAGTTCCTGCGTCCCTTCGACGCTGGAATGCGACGCGAGGATCTGCTCGAGGAGCGTCGACCCCGACCGCGGCAACCCCACGATGAAGATGGGAGCGTTGCTGGGAGCGCCGGATCCGCGGTGCCGGTCGAACAGTTCACGCGTGCAGATCTGCATCTGCCGCTGCGTATTGGCCTCGATGATCTCCGGCCGATAGCGGCTCTCGGACCGCTTGAGCGCGTTGCCGCGCTCGTAGTAGCGGAACGATTGGGCAAAATCGCCCTGGTCCTCGAAGGCCTTGCCGAGCGCAAAACACAGATGGTATCGATCGGCGAGGTCCGTGGCCGGAGCTGACTCGGCGGCCTGCATGCGCCCGAGCTCGTCGTCCGTGAAGCGGTAGGTCTTGAGGTTGGCGAGACTCCAGTAGGTGTCGCCGAAGTCGGGGCGGACGGCCGCGGCGGTCCGGTAGGCGTCGATGGATTCCTGTCTCCGGCCCAGAGTCTTGAGGGAGTGGGCGATCGACAAATGCAGGTCCGCCGCCTGCGGCGCCCCCTCCAGAAGCCTGCGATAGACCGCCAGCGCCTGGTCATGGTCCCCGAGACCCACGCAGGTCGTCGCGTAGAGTGTCCGGTACTGCCGGTTGGCTGGATCGAGTTCCAGCAGGCGTTCGAGCTGCTCGCGGGCCTCCCGGTGCTTATGACGCTCCAGGAGCACGCGGGCATAGTCCGATCGAGCGGCCCGGTACTCCGGCGCCAGCTTCAATACCGCCTCGAGCAGGATCTCGGCATCGTCGTACACTTCTCGCTCGATGCCGATGCGGGCGAGCAGCCGCATGGCTTCGACATGATTGCCGTGCTTGAGGAGAAAGTTGCGGATGATGAGCTCGGCCGGAGCCAGCTCGCCATCCGAAAAAAAACCCGTCGCCGTGACGACCTCGGCGGGCAGCGCCTGGAGCGTGGCGACGTGCGCCGCTGCCGTGGCCGCGTTCTGCGGCTCGCCGACCATGCGATACAGCGCATCGAGCCGGGACCAGCTCGCGGGCAGCGCCGGATTGACGTTCACGGCCCGCAGATACGCCTCGATGGCCTGCCTCGCGTCCTTGAGCGCCACCAGGCAATGGCCGCGCTCCTGGTACAGGCGGCTGAAGCGCGGGTGATGCTGTTCGAGCCGTGCGAGGGTGGCGAGCGCATCGGGGAGGCGGTTCAAATAGCGCTGGCTCACCGCCGTCATGTACAGCACATCGCGGTTCTCCGGCACCGTGATCGCGAGGGCTTCGGCCGCTGCGAGCGCCTCGGAGAACCGCTTCCCCTCCAGGAGTCCGCGAATGCGCCGGACTTCGATCTCGGTCGGAGAGGCTGCGACGGTGAGGGGTTCAGGGTCCATCATTCCACAGGCAGGCCGCGCGCGCTGCGCGCTCGGGCGGCGCGCCCATCCTCGAATCGCGGATCGGCCAGGGGCCGCAGCGGACCCAGAAATTTCTCGTAGTTGCGCCAGCGTCCGACCGATGCCTTGTGCATCTTCTGGCGCACCTGCCATTTGCTGGCCGTGATGACCACGCGGTCAGTCTGGTGAAAATCCAGGCAGCGGGCATCCCAGGCAAGACCCGCGAAGTCGAGCATCCGGCGGGTCCAACTCTCCTGATCGTCCAGCAGCGCCTCATAGGGAACTTCCAACAGCGACGACGGGGGCAGCGCGGCCCGCCAATGGTCGGTGATGCGCCGATACTCGCCGAAGTAATGCGCCAGATCGTCGAGGTCATTGGCGTAGGCGCCAATGTTGAAGAAGTGCTGGAAGTAGATCGACAAGCAGGTATCGATGGGATGGCGCGTCATGTGGATGATGCGGGCCTGCGGGAATGCCGCATGGATCAGTCCCGCATAGAGGAAATTGGCCGGCATCTTGTCGACCACCCGCGAAGCCGCGCCGGCGCTCGCCGCGAGGAGCTTGAGGTATGCGTCCGCCATGCCGGGAATGAGCACCTCACCCGCGCCGCCGGGCGCCCGGCTGTAGGCATCGTAGGCGGCGTTCCAGAAGGTCACTTCGCCGGCGCCGAAAACCTCGGGGTGCGAGGCCAGAATCTGTTCGGCAAGGGAGGTGCCTGAGCGCGGCATGCCGATGATGAAGATCGGTACCTGCGAATCCGATCCGCCGGCGGGACGGCTCACGAATCGGCCGTCGAAGGTGCGGATGATCGTCTCGACCCGCCGGCTCAGCTTGTCTCGATCGTAGCGGCGGCCCTGGCGCTTGCACAGCTCGTTGGCGCAACGGTAATGGGCGAACGCCTCGTCGTAGCGGGCGATGTCGTCGAAGCACTTGCCGAGCGCGTAGCGCAGGCCGATCTCCTGAGCGAGCGGCAGCGCGGTCCCGAGCAATGACTCGGCTCGCTCGAGCCACGCACGATCGTCCGGCGTCATTTTGCGATGCGTTGCGATGCTCGCATACGCGAATGAGTAACTCGGATCGATCTGGATGACGCGCTGGAACAGAGCCTCCGCCTCGGCGAAGCGGCCGCGGTCCGCCAGCAGTTCACCGAGGAAGGACAGGGCATCCGCATAGTTCGGATCCAGGGCGAGCGCCGCGCGGCAGGTCGATTCGGCCTCCGCCGGGCGCCGCTGCTGGCGCAGCGCCACTGCCAGGTTGAGGTGCGCGGGCGCATGGCTGGGCTGCAGCTGCAGCGCGGACCGGTAGCATTGCACCGCCTCCTCGACCCGGCGCAGCTCAAACAGCAGAGTACCGAGGTTGCAGTGGCTCTCGGGGCGGGAAGGATCGAGTTCCAAGGCACGGACATAAAGAGCGAAGGCTTCGCTGCGTTCCCCGAGATCGCGCAGCACGTTGCCGAGGCTGTTGAAGGCGTCCACGTTGGCGGGGTCGAGCTCGAGCGCCCGCCGGTAGTGGCCGATGGCTTCCTCGCGGCGCCCGAGGGCGCGCAGCGCGTTGGCCAGGTTGCACAGAATCTGCGCATCCGCGGGCTTGAGCTCGAGCGCCCGTCGATAGCAATCGATCGCCGGACCATGGCGGCGAAGCTCCAGATGCGCGTTGCCCAGGTTGTTGTGGGCCTCCGCCGACCTCGGATCGAGCGCCAGCGCCCGCTCATAGAGCGGCACGGACTCGGAGGGTCGTCGCAGCGCTCTCAGGGCATTGGCCGCATCGACGAGCGATTGCACGTCATTGGGCTCCATTTCAAGCCCCTTGCGCAAGCTCGCCAGCGCCTCCGGCCACTGCGCGCGGTCGTGCAACGCCGCGCCCAGGTTGCGCTGCGCCTCGGCGTCTTGCGGCAGTAGATCCGCGGCGCGCCGCAGCGCCTCCAGCGCATCCTTGTCTTGACGTACCAGAGTCACGCTCAGCACTTTCCAAAGAATGCCGGCGCCGGGATGCAGGGCGAGCAGGGCGCGCGCGCGCTGCTCCGCCTCGCCGGGCCGGTCCTGATGCACCAATTTGACCAGCGCTGCAATCTCGAGCGGATTCGGGCCGGCCGTGCTAGTCATCGCGGTAGCGGCCGGGCGCATCGCCGAGGGCGGCCTTGAGCGAGTCGAGCCACGGTTCGAAGTGCCGCCATTGATCCAGGCCATCGCGAAAAATCGGCCGCCGAACCTGTTCGGAGCTCGCGGTGCGCACGCTGCGCACGGTTTTGTGAAATTCGATGCACTGCGGTTCGAATGCCAGCCCGCAAAACTCCAGGATCCGGCGCACGCTGCCATCGAGATCGTCGACGACATCCTCGTGATGTACCCGCAGGATCCATCCCGGCAACGCCTGATCCCAATGGCGCATGAGCTCGAGGTAGGTCCGGTAGTAGCGGGCGATGTCCTCGATGCTGTAGGTGAATTCCTGGCCCTTCGCGAAGAGCTGCTTCAAATTGCTGAAGCAGCACGCAATGGGTTCGCGCCGCGCATCGATGATCTTGGCATTCGGCAGGATCAGGCGAATCAATCCCAGGTGCCGGAAGTTGTTCGGCATCTTGTCGATGAAGAAGGGCCTGGTACTGGCGCGGTAGACCTTGGCGGCGGCGAGATACCTCTCCCCCAGTCCCCGAAAATCATCGGCGTTCATCTGCGCGAGGACGCGTGGATAGCGCGGGTCGTTCAAATCCGGATCCCGCCCCCGCAACGTGTTGACGATCTGCTGAATGTTGGCGAGTTCCGCCGTGCCTTCGACCTGCGAGTGGGACGCGAGGATCTGCTCGATCAGCGTCGATCCGGAGCGGGGCAGTCCCACGATGAAAATGGGATCCGGATCCGGCGCGCCCCAGCCTCGGCGCTCGGCGAAGAACTCCCGGGTGCAGAGGGCGACCTGCTGCCGTGTGTTGTTCTCGATGATGTCGGGCCGATAGCGGCTCTCCGCGCGCTTCATCGCGTTGCCCTGCTCGTAGTACTGGAACGACTCGGCGTAGGAGCCCCGGTCCTCGAGTGCCTTGCCGAGAGCGAAGCACAGATGAACGCGGTCGGTGGCCGGGAGTGCGGCGTCGGTCTGCAATGCGCGCAGCCGGTCGAGTTCGGCGTCCGTGAACCGGTAAGTCTTGAGGTTGGCGAGGCTCCAGTAGGCATCGCCAAATCCGTCGCGCGTGTGCGCCGCCCTGCGGTAGGACTCGATCGCCTCCTCGCTGCGCCCCATGGTCTTCAGCGCATGGGCGATGGACAGGTGAATGTCGGCGTCCGCCGGAGTTCCCTGCAGCACCTCCCGGTACAGTGCGACCGCCCGCTCGTGCTCGCCGAGTCCCACCGAGGCCGTGGCGTGCAGGCCCTGATAGTGCAAGCGGTTGGCCGGATCCGCCTGGATCAGGCGGTCGAGCTCGGCGCGCGCCTGCGGGTACTTGTGAAGCTCGATCAGCGTTTCGGCGTATTCCGCGCGCGCGGGCCTATAGTCCGGGGCGAGTTCCAATACGGCGGCCAGCAGCAACTCTGCGTCATCGAACACCTCGCGTGCCATGCCGATGCGCGCGAGCAGCCGCATGGCCTCCACATCGTCGCCGTGTTTCAGCAGGTAGGCGCGAATCATCGGTTCGGCCGCGTCGAGGTCCCCATCGAGGAACAGCGCCGTGCCCGACACCACCTCCGGCGCCAATCCGCGCAAGGTCGCGAGCTGTGCGCGAGCCGCAGCCGCCTCCGTGGGCCTGCCGATCATGCGGTACAGTCCCTCGAGCATGTGCCAGCTTGCCGGCAGGGCGTTATTGAGGTTCACCGCCTGCTCGAAGGCTTCGATGGCGTTCTGTGCCCGGCGCGTCAGGGCATAGCACTGTCCGAGCTCTTCATGCAATCGGCTGAAGCGCGGGTGGAGCGCACGCAGGCGCTCGAGCGTCGCGAGGGCCGCCTCGACCCGGCCCAGGCGGCGCTGCGCGATGGCGCAGAGCAGGAGCCCGTCGCGATGCTCGGGAGCCCCGGCCAGCAGCGCCTCGCTGGCCGCCAGCACCTCGGCGAACTTCTGCTGCCGCAGCAGCGCCCGAATCTGGGCGGCACTCGCTGGGGTCGGGTTCTCGGCAACCGTGGCAACCATAGACATCCATAGAAAAAAAGGGCGGACATCGGCGTCCGCCCTTGATTTTACTCCAACCGGCCGGGGCCGGCTGGGCAACGGCGCGACCCGTTGCCCCGGGGATCACCCGTCCTGCATCAGAACTTGTACCCGAACTGCAAGGTCAGCACGCGCGGCCGCAGCGGGATCTCCTGCTTGATGAACTGGCCCGACGTGGTGTTGGTGCTGGCGTCCGAGTTCGACAGGTTGTTACCCGTGAGCTGGGCGCTCCAGTTGTCCTTGGCCACTCCGAGCGCTGCATCGTAGGTCGTGTACCCGGGCATCGTGTAGAGCAGCAAGGTGGTGGTCGGCACGGCTTCCGTCGGGCTGTTGCCGTTCGGGAAGCTGGCCGGCTCGTTGCGCATGGAGGCGATGTGGTTCGCGCCCACCGAGAAGAACGGCTTGTATTGGTCGATGGCCCAGTCGTAGCGGGCCCGCAGGTTGAACTCCAGCGGCGGCGAGAAGGCCGGCGCCGTGCCGAGCACGCCGTACGGATTGGTGTAGGGCGCCCCATTGATCTCGGTGATGCAGGTTCCGGCCGGAGTCAGGTTCCCCTTGATCGCCGGACCGCTGCTGGACAAGCAAGGCGCATTGGTTTGCGACGAGCTGTTCCAGGAGCTCGACCCCTGCACCGTGAGCCCTTCGGTCACACGCGCCACGAGTTGCAGCTCGACGCCCCGCACACGGTAGGTGGGCCCATTGATGTCGAAGGTCGTGTTGCCCAAATGCGTGGGATCGAACAGCGGCAGCTGAACGTTGCTCCAATCCATCTGGTACAGGGAGAGGTTGACCTGCACCCGGTGGTTCAGGAACTCGCTCTTCAAGCCGATTTCGTTGTTGACCAGGTTGTCCGAATCGTAGCCCTCGGGCTTGAGGAGCTGCTTCGGACCACCCGGGGTGATCGGCGCCACCGCCTTCAGGGTGATCACGCTGCCGTCCAGATTCGTCGACGTACGATTGAATCCGCCCGGACGGAACCCTTGCGACCAGGTGTAGTAGGCGAGCACATCCGGTGTGACGTGCCAGGTCAGATTGGCGCGGCTGCGGAAGCCGCTCTCGCTCTTCTTGAGGTTGATGCCGAAGCCATCGTGAGCCACCGAGCCGTTGGGCTGGTTCAGAATGGTGGAGGTCGCGCTGTAGTACTCGGAACCGTGCTCGAATTCATCGTAGTGATAATGGCGCGTCCCGCCCGTCAGCGTCAGCACCTTCGGGATCAGGTCGAAATCCACCGAGGCGAATTCCGCGAGTTGAGTGTATCCCCGCTGCACGTCCTCACCGAACGCCGTATTCGAATTCAACCGGGTACTGGGATCGGTCGCGTAGTAGCCGGGAATCGGGCCCACGGCGGCGACGCAGTCCGGACCGCCGGCCGCGGAGATCGCGAGGTTGGCGGCATCGCATTGCGGGATGTTCATGTAGTTGAAGTTCATGACGTCATCGATGACGAACTTCTCCCAGTAGACGCCGAACAAGCCGCGCAGGCGATTGTCCTCGGAGGTGGACAGGCGCAACTCGTGGCTCTGATGGGTGTTCCTGACCGTATCGACCCAGTCGCCGACCGGTGCATAGCACGTGGTGGGCTTGGCCGAACGGAAATAGGCATATCCCGCGCCCCGTCCCGAGCAATCGTAATAAGAACCGTGTTTGCTGGTGAGGTAGTTGGAATAGTCCCCTTGCTGTTCGATATGCCGCACCATGTAGCTGCCGGCGTAGACCATCTTTACCAGGTCGGTGATCTTGCCGTTGACCGTCCAGGCCGTGCTCTCGTAGCGGTCCTTGTCGTACTGTGGGGCGAATGCCGAGATCTGGTAGGCTCCCAGCTGCTGGCCATCCGGCGCGACGGGCTCGGAGGCGAAATATCCGTCGGCCTCGAAATTCTGATAGTTCTGCTGCAGCAGGACGTTCCAGTCCTCGTTGATCTTCAACAGCGCCGAAACTCTGAATCCAGAATAGGTGACCGGATTGGTGTCCGACCCGACCAGGGCGCCGTTGGTGGCCACTGCGCTTTGCGTGGGCGGGGTGCCCGGATACGCCTTGAGTGCCGCGGCGGTCGGGTAGCTGATGAAGGAATTCGTGCCCGCCACATTCGAGATGTAGCCGCCGCGATGGTCGTCGAATATGGTGGCCCGGACGGCGAGCGTGTCGGCGATGAGCGGAATATTGATCGTGGCGTTGACGTTGGAATTCGGATCACCGCCGGCCGTGATGCCGTAGCCGGCGTTGACATTGCCTTCCGTGACGTCGAGCTTGGGCTTGTTTGTGATGTAGCGAATTGCGCCGGCCTGGGATCCGCCGCCGAACAGCGTTCCCTGGGGACCCTCCAGCACCTCGACGCGCTCCATGTCCACCATGTACACATCGTTGTTGCGCGCCGGGAACTGCATGGACTGGTCGTCCAGGTACAAGGCGACGTTCGGGAACGGCGCGGTGGTCGACTGCGATTGATTGCCCGAGCCGCCGGAGCTCAAGCCGCGCATGAAGATGTTGCCGGTGCCCGGTCCGTTGCCGCTGAAGGTCACGTTGGGCGTGTACTTCAGAAGGTCGTCGAAGGTCTGCACGTTGAGCTGCTTCAACTGATCGCCCGTGATCGCCTGAATCGTGATGGGCACGTCCTGAACCGATTCCGTCCGGCGCTGCGCCGTCACCGTGATCTCTTGGATGCCCTCGGAATCGCTCGCGTCATTCGCGGTGGCAGCATGCGCCATCCCTATGCCCATGCTGGACCCGCTCAGGATCGCTGCAATGGCGTACGACAACTTCGGATTTGAATTCATTTTCGGGATCCCTTCATTTATTTGGATTCGAATCGGCCGAATCGGACAATCGGCAGCCCGCCGAAGAATAACATCAGGCATGTAATTCCACAGCGATTTTTGTTGCCGGCGCGCATCGGCCGACGTCCCACGCTGGCAGTTTCTCCTGTCATATACCGGTAACAAGCCTGTGCCTCCCCAATACAAGCATGCGCGCGCCTCGGCTCGCGCCGATTCGCGCGATCCCGATCCGGCCGATTCGTTGCGCGGCGACAACAGTCGCCGGCCGCAGGGTCACGAGGGAGCGATGGCCGAACCCTCCAGCGCCGACTTGAGCGGTCCCAGCCAGGGTTCGAAGCGGCGCCACTGGTCGATACCCTCCCGATTGATCGGCCGGCGCACCTGTTCGGAACTCGCGGTGTGGATGCGCCGCAGGGTTCGGTGGAACTCCACGCAGGCCGGCTCGAATGGAAGCCCGCAGAAATCGAGAATGCGGCGCACGGAAAATTCGAGATCAGCGACCAGTTCCTCATGCTGCACCCGCAGGATCCGGCCGGGCAGCGCCTGGTCCCAATGCGCCATGAGCTCCACGTACATCCGGTAATAGCGGGTGATGTCCTCGATGCTGTAGGTGAACTGCTGTCCGGAGGCGAACAGTTGCTTGAAGTTGCCGAAGCAGCAGGCGAGGGCGTCGCGGCGCGCATCGATGATCCTGGCGTTCGGCAGCATCAGATGGATGAGCCCGAGGTGCCGGAAATTGTTCGGCATCTTGTCGATGAAGAACGGCCGGCCGGTCCGGTAGGGCAGCGTATCGGCGAGATAACGCTCGCCGAATCGGCGGAATTCGCCGGCACTCAAAGCGGCCAGTACGCCCGGGTAGCGCGGCGGGGTGTCGATGTTCTCGCGGCCCTGCAGTTCCTGGACGAGGCGCGGCACGTCGGCGAGCTCCATGGTGCCCTCGACCTGTGAGTGCGAGGCCAGTATCTGTTCGATGAGCGTGGATCCCGATCGCGGCAGCCCGACGATGAAGATCGGCGCCGCGGAGGGGCAGCCGAAGCCCTGCCGTTCCGCGAAGAACTCGCGCGTGCAGACCGCCGCCTGCAGTCGGGCATTGCGCTCCAGCGGCTCCGGCTTGTAGCGGCACTCGGTCTTCTTCAAGGCGTTGCCGCGCTCGTAGAAGGCGAAGGACTCCTGGTATTCGCCGCGATCCTCGAGCGTTTTGCCGAGCGCGAAGCACAGATGATAACGGTCGACGAGCGGCGTGTCGCCCGCCGCTTCGGCGGCGCGCATTTGCGCAACCTCGGCATCCGTGAAGCGATAGGTCTTCAGGTTGGCGAGGCTCCAGTACGCCTCCCCGAACCGGGGCCGCGCGGCGGCGGCTGCCCGATAGGATTCGACGGCCTCGGCGGTCCTTCCCAGCGTCTTCAGCGCATGCCCGATCGAAAGGTGCAGCTCGGGATCGTTGGGCGGCTCCGCCAGGAGCTCCAGGTAGAGCGGCAGCGCCGTCGCGTAATCGCCGAAGCCGGCGCACACCGTCGCATGCGTGGTGCGGTAGGCGCGGTTGTCGGGATCCACGGCGAGCAGCTTCTCGATTTCCTCGCGCGCACGCACGTGCTTATGACGCTGCAGCAGCACGACCGCATAGTCGTAGCGCGCCTCGCGGTATTGCGGCGCCATCTTGAGGACGTTCTCCAGGAGAAATTCGGCGTCGTCGGTCACGTCGAGCTGCATGCCGATCTTGGCGAGCAGCCGCATGCCCTCGACGTGATCGCCATGGGCCAGCAGATAGCCGCGCACCACCCGTTCCGCATCGAGAATCTCGCCGTCGGCATACATGCTGAAGGCCGTGACGATCTCGGCCGGCAGGGCGGCGAGATTCGCGAGTTGGCCCGCAGCGTTGCCGGCGTCGCTCGTACGCCCCTGGATGCGGTAGAGCGCCTCGAGGGCGCGCCAGCTCGCGGGTAGGCAGGGGCTCAAAGTAACGGCCCGCTCGAAGGCTTCGATGGCCGCGTCCGCGCTGCGCAGCGCGACGTGGCAGTGACCGCGTTCCTGGTAGAGACGGGGGTAGGCGGGGTGCAGCCGCTGCAGCTCCGACAGGGTCTCAAGCGCAGCGCCGATGCGCTTGAGATAGCGCTGGCTGACCGCGATCATGTACAGGACGTCGCGGTTCTCGGGCACCTGGGCGCGCAGCGCTTCGGCCTTCCCAAGCGCCGGGGCGAACTGGTCCCGCTCCAGGAGCGAGCGTATCCGGCGTACTTCCCCTTCGACGGAAGAGGGAGCGGGCTCGGTGGTCGCGGCCATCATGCCGTCGCGGGCCCCGGCCCCCGCCCTAGAACTTGTAGCCGAACTTGATGCCGGCGATGCGCGGGCGGAGCGCGGTCTCCGTCATCACGAACTGCGCGGAGTTCGTCCAGGTGCTGGCGTTCACGTTGGTGAGGTTCTGGGCGAAGAACTGCAGGTTCCAGGCGTCCTTGGCGAAGCCGGCCGACAGGTCGTAGGTGGTGTAACCGGGCTGGAAGTAGTTGTCGACCGTGCCCACCGCGGAATTGGAGCTGCCGACGTGCGACCCGCCAACCTGCGCAAACGACTTGTACTCGCCGACCGTGAAATCGTAGCGGACGCGCAGGTTGGCCTGCAGCTCCGGCGCATTGGCGAGCGGGGTGCCGGCCGGTCCGAACACGTTCGTCACCGCCAGGGGCTTTCCATAGCCGGGGCTGGCCGTATTGTTGTCGATCAAGGAGGGCGAATTGGCCTGCTGGCCGTTGTTGTACGAACCCGAGCCCAGCACGGTCAAGCCTTGGGTGATTCGTGCAACCACCTGCAGTTCGCCGCCCCGCACCCGGTAATTGGGCCCGTTCGTGTCGAAGGTCAGGTTGCCGAAGCCGCCCTGCGGATCGAAGAATTCCACGATGGCGTTCTTCCAATCCTCCTGGTACACGGCGCCGTTGATTTCGAGGCGATGGCCGAACCACTCGCTCTTCCACCCGAGCTCGTTGTTGATGAGCGTATCGGGCGAGTAGGTGGCGGGCGTGATGTACTGGGGGACGCCGTTCGCGTCGGGCTGCGTGTACTTGATGCCGCGATTGAACCCGCCGGGTCTGAAGCCCTGCGACCAGGTGTAGTACAGCAACACATCGTCCGTGACGTGCCAGCTCAAGTTCGCACGGCTGCGAAAGCCGTGATAGGTGGAGCTGTTGGGGTTCTGCAGGTTCAGGTCGGTGCCGTAGGGCGCGCTGCCCGCGATCCCGATGCCGCCCGGCTTGCCGTTGCCGTTGGTCGACGACGTGCACGGCCCAAAGTAGGCCGTCGGGGCGAAGTTCTTGCAATAGAAGCTGCCGACGTCGCCGCCGACCTCGTCCTCGTTGAATTTGTAGTAGCGCGTGCCGGCGGTGAATATCAGGGTCTTCGGTATCAAGTCGACATCGACCGAGCCGAAGGCGGCCTTTTGGATGATGTTGCGCCTGAAGTTGTCGAAGAATCCGATGTTGTCGCTCTGCTCGCCCGGCGTCGTCGTGAACGATCCCGGCCACGGCTGGACATTGTTGAAGCAGTTGTCGTTGTACGTCGCGGAGCAGCTGGGCACCGATTTGTACAGCCACTGGGTCTCGTCGGTGATCACGAATTCTTCCCAATACAAGCCGGCGATGCCGCGCACCCGGGCATCGTCGGGCGTGCTCACGCGGAACTCGTGGCTTTGGTGGGTGTTCTTCTCGGTCTCCTGCCAGACGGCGCTCGGCGAGAAGCACTGGCCCGCTGCGGCCGACTTGCTCGAATAGCCCGCGCACTGATAGTAATAGCCGAACACGCCGCGCGAGTAGTTGGTGTAGTCCTGTTGCTGTTCCACATTGCGCACGAGATACCCGCCGCTGTAGACGAGCTTCAAGGGGCCGGCCTGCCCATTCACCGTGAGCTGGGTGTCCTCGAACTTGTCCTTGTCGTAGGAAGGATTGAACAGGGCCACCGACAGCGGCGGCAGCGGACGGCCGCCCACCGGCTCGCCGACCGCATTGAAGGCGAGGCCCTCGGGACCATTGGGCATTTCGTAGAACACGCCCTGCGCATTCATATTCTGGTAGCTCTGCTGCAGCAGCGCGTTCCAATTGTCGTTGATCTTCAATAGGCCCGACAATCGAAAACCCTGATAGGTGACCGGATTGATGGCATTGCCGACCTGGGCGGCATTGTTGATCGACACGCTGTTGGTCGGCACCACGCCGCCGTTGTAGCGCGAGAAGCCTTCGTCGGTGCTCTGCCGCGTGAAGGTGGCCGGCACGTTGTTGATGTAGCCGCCGCGGCTGTCGTCGTAGACGACGACGCGGACCGCCAGCGTGTCGGGGATCAATGGCAGATTGATCATCGCATCGACGCTGCTATTGGGATCGCCATGGGCCGTGTAGCTGTAGCCCGCATTGACGTTGCCTTCCGTCACGTCGAGTTTGGGCTTGTTGGTGATGTAGCGCAGCACGCCCGCCTCGGCGCCCGAGCCGAACAGGGTCCCCTGCGGCCCCTCCAGAACTTCGATGCGCTCCAGGTCGGCCGCATAGACATCGAGGTTGCGGCCGGGCAGCGCGCCGGACTGTTCGTCGAGGTACACGGCGACGTTCGGGATCGGGCCGGTGGTGCCGGTGCCTTGTTCGCCCGTGACCCCGGAGCTCACGCCGCGCATGAAGATGCTGCTCTGGCCGGGCCCCGCGCTCTCCGCCGTGACGTTGGGCAGGTACTTGATGAAATCCTCGAACGTCGTGACGTTGAGCTGTTCCAGCGCGGCTCCGGTGATCGCCTGGATGGAGATCGGCACGTCCTGCATGCTCTCCAGGCGCCGCTGCGCCGTCACCGTGATTTCCTGGATCGAATCCGAGTTCGTGTCGGCATCCGTGGTGGCCGCCGCCGCCAGGCCAAGGCTGGGCGCCGCTCCGCTCAGGATGGCCGCAATGGCATAAGAAAGCTTCGGATTTGAATTCATTCCCGTCATCCCCCGAAATTTGAATTCGCCGGCGCCAGCCTGCCGGCTGTCATAATTTTGTAACGATCGGCCAAAAGCCTAACACCATTGCCGAGACCCTAAAACGTTATTCTGTTGTTGCCAAGCATCGGGAGCATGCTGAATTTCGATCCCGCTATGCGGAAATTGGATTCCGCCGCCAGACGGGCCGTCCTCACGCGTCGCCGGGGCCCAGCTTTGCCGGGAAGCCGGGCGCCCGCAAGGGCGTCCCGACGGCGTCCTCCAACAGCTTCACGATCATCGACGACCAGGCCCCGCCGCCATACCGGGCCCTTCCTTCGATGAAGATCTGTTCCATGACGCCGGCCAGACGCAGCGGTACCCCGAACCGGCGGCCGAATTCGACCGCGAAACCGGCGTCCTTGCAGGCCAAGTCCATCGTGAAGCCAATGTCATAGCTGCCGTTCAAGATCACCTGGCTCTCGGTCTCATGAACGAAGCTGTTGCCCGAGCTTGCCGCGATGGCATCGAAGGCCGCCCGCAGTTCGACCCCGGCTCTGGCGCACAACATCAACGCCTCGCCGGCGGCGATCAAATGAATGAATGCCAGCATGTTCGTGACCACCTTGGTGACGGCCGCCTGCTCGATGCCTCCCAAATGAATCACGCGCCCGCCCATGGCGTGGAGGGCCGGCTCGTGCAGCGCGAAGATCTGTTGCGGTCCGCCAACAAGCACGGTGATGTCGCCGGCCTCCGCCCGGTGCACGCCGCCCGTGACGGGACACACCAGCGTGGCGATGCCGCGTGTCTCGGCCAGCGCAGCCAGCTTTTCCACCTCCACGAAATCATTCGTGCTCATTTCGATCCAGGTGCTGCCGCGCGGCATGGCCGGCAGCGCCAGTTCCAGGACGCGGGCGGTGGCCGCCGGGGAGGGCAGGCAGGTGATGAGGGCATCGCAGCGCGCCGCCAGCGCCGGCACGGAGTCGGCCCACCGCGCCCCGGCCGCCAGCGGCCATTCGCCGGCCGAGCGGTCGAGGTCGAACACAGCGACGTCGAAGCCGTTGCGGGCCAGATTGGCCGCGAGGTGTTTGCCCAAGTGTCCCAGTCCGATGAAGCCGTACTGCACAGTCGCTCCTCAACCCAGCGGGCGGTCGATCATTTCGAGATGCAGCGGGCCGTCCGACGGATAGGCATGGGCGAGCGCCACGGCTTCGTTCAATTCCACTCCGAGGCCCGGCGCGGTCGGCGGAATCACGTAACCCTCCTCCCAGCGCACCGGCGTCTTGAGAATCTGCGCATGGAACCCGCCCCATTGCTGAATGCCTTCCAGGATCAGGAAATTGGGCGAGCAGGTTGCCAGCTGGATATTGGCGGCGCCGACCACCGGCCCGCAGTACAAATGCGGGGCGATCTGCGCGTAGTGAACCTCCGCCAGCGCCGCCACCTTCTTCGCTTCGAGCAAGCCGCCGACGCGCCCGAGATTCAACTGCAGGATGTTCGCCGCGCCGCTCGCCAGCACCCGGGCGAACTCGTACTTGGTGGTGAGCCGTTCGCCCGTGGCGATGGGGATCCGCGTGCCGCGCGCGACCAGCGCCATTTGCTCCGGCATTTCCGGCGGAACGGGCTCCTCGAACCACAGGGGGTCGTAAGCTTCGAGTTGCCGTGCCAGACGGATGGCGCCCGAGGTGGTGAATTGCCCGTGGGTGCCCACCAGGAGATCGGCCCTGGATCCGACGGCTTCGCGCACCAGCCGCACCAGGCGGACGGTGCGCTCCAGCGCTTCTTGGGTCGGCTGCCGAGGATCGTAGGCGGAATAACCTCCCGTGGGGTCGAACTTCAGGGCGGTGAAACCCTGCTCCACGTACTCGGCCGCGCGCTCGGCCGAACGCTCCGGATCGTGGTAGAACTCATCGTCTTCGCCCTCGGCCGGGTAGAGATAGGTGTAGCTTCGCAGGCGCTCGTTCACCTTCCCGCCCATCAGATTGTAGATGGGCTGTTCGACCGACTTGCCGATGATGTCCCAGCACGCCATCTCCAGCCCGCTCACCACGCCCATGAGCGTGAGGTCGGGGCGCAGGCTGAATCCCGAGCCATGGCTCTCGCGCCACAGGGACTCGATTTGAAACGGGTCGCGACCGGCAAAGCGCCGCATGAACACATCCTCGATCATGGAGGCGATCACGTGCGGCCCGAAGGTTGCCGCGTACACTTCCCCGAGGCCTTCGATCCCGCAGATCGTCTTCAGCTTCAAGAACACGAAGTAACGGCCGCCGTAACCCGGCGGCGGGTTTCCGACCACGAATACCTTGACGCTATCGAGCTTCATGAGTCATACCTTGCGCGGGTGCCGCCGCTGTTGATGATGAGGTCGGCGGCCTTCTGCGCCACCATGAGAGTCGGGGCATGGGTGTTGGCGGACGTCACGGTGGGAAACACCGAGGCGTCGACCACCCTCAAGCGCTCCACGCCATGCACCCGGAGCGACGTATCGACGACGGCAGCGCCCGGGCGCGCGCCCATCCGGCAGGTGCCGACCGGGTGGTACACCGTGGCCGCACGTTCGCGAAAATCGGCGATCAGGCCGTCCTCGCCCAGCGAGAGGAGGTCGGGTGCGAGCGGCTCGAGAGTCAATTCGCGCAGCGCCCGGGTGCCCGCGATGGCTTGCAGCAGCCGGCCCCCATGCACCACGTCGAGAACGTCCTTGTCCGTGGACAGGTAATCGGGGGCGATCGCCGGGGGCGTGCGGTAGTCCGCGCCCGCGATGTCGATGCGGCCGGCGCTGGTGGGCCGCGTGGGCTGGAAGCACAAATAGAAGCCGGGAAACGCATCGAGCGCGATGCGCCTGCGAATCGACGAGCCGGGGCCGTAGGTGACCGGATTGAAATACAGCTGAACGTCGGGCCGCGGGCTCGCCGGATCGGCGCGCAGGAAGCCGCCGAACTGATTCACGCTGAGCGCCAGCGGTCCGCTTCTCGACAGCAGGTAGCGCAGACCGTTGCGCAGCTTCCCGAGCGTCGAGCCGAGTTCGTTGTTGAGCGTCGGACGCGTCGCCTTGAAGGAATACACCACGGCCAGGTGATCCTGCAGGTGGCCGCCGACCGCGGCATTGTCGACGATGGGCGGGATGCCGTGCGCCGCCAGCGTGGCGCCGGGCCCAACGCCCGAGAGCTGCAAGAGCTGCGGCGAGTTCACCGCGCCGCCGCACAGGATTACCTCGCCCGAGGCCGCCGAAAAATGCCGCCGGCCGTTGCGCGACCATTCCACGCCCGTCGCGCGGCCATGCTCGATGCGGATCTTGGCGGCCCACGCATGCAGTTCGAGCTTGACGTTGTCGCGCCGAAGCGCCGGTCTCATGAAGGCGTCCGCCGCCGACCAGCGCCGGCCGTTGCGAACGGTCAGCTGGTAGCAACCGAGCCCCTCGGGGTGGTCGCCGTTGAAATCATCCGTCCACGGCACGCGAAGTTCGCGGGCCGCCGCCTCCCACGTTGCGCGGGATGCGTGAAGGTACGGGGTCACATCCTTGACGTCGAGAGGGCCGGCGGTGCGCGCCCGCCCGTGCGGATCGACGCGGCGCTCGGTCCGCTCGAAATACGGCCGCACGTCGTCCCAGCCCCAACCCACATGCCCCATCGCACGCCAGTCGTCGAAATCGGCGGGCATGCCGCGGCAATAGACCAGCGCGTTGATGGAACTCGAGCCGCCGAGCACGCGGCCACGCGGCCAGTACATGGTGCGCCCTCCCAGGCCCGGAATGGGCTCGGTCTGGTATCTCCAGTTGACCGCGGGATCGGCGAAGGTGCGGCCATACCCGATGGGCGTCCTGATCCAGAACCGGGCGTCGGAGCCGCCCGCTTCGAGAATCAGAACCCGATGCCGGCCGCTCGCCGACAATCGCTCCGCGAGCACGCAGCCGGCCGAGCCCGCGCCGACGATGATGAAGTCGAACCGTTCCATCCTGCAGGCAGCTTAAGCTCATCGCCGGGCATTGCTATGCCATTTCGCGATCCGCCCATGTCATTTTTCGAAGGGCCCCGGCGGACCCGCGGTCCGTTCAACCTCGAGAACCCGATCCGTCGCGCAACGCGGCCGAACCCTGTATCGTGCAGCCATCTTGTCGTGCCCGAGGTGACATTTGAGTATCAGTGCGATCGACGTTCCGCGCGCCAATGCTCCCTCGTCGGTCGAGCGCTGGTATGTTCTCATCCTGATGTGTTTGATCTATGCGATCAACATCGCCGACCGCTACGTCGTATCGACCGTCCTCGAGCCGATCCGCCTCGACCTGCATCTGGACGACGACGGCGTGGGCATGCTGACGAGCTGGCCGCTGGCCCTGTTCTACGTCACCTGCGGCATCCCCATCTCGTGGTTCGCGGACCGCTCGAACAGGCGCAACATTCTGTCCATATCGCTGGTCGTTTGGTCGGCGTTCACCGCGCTGTGCGGCGTATCGCGGGATTGGATTCAATTCGCGCTGGCGCGGATCGGGGCGGGCATCGGGGAGGCCGGCGGCACGCCGCCCTCGACGGCCATCGTGTCGGATTGCTTCCCGCCGAGCCGCCGGCCGATGGCGATGACGGTCCTCGCCCTGGGTGCGCCAATCGGCGCCTGGATCGCGCTCGACCTCGCAGGGGCCGTCGCCCGCGCCTATGACTGGCGCCACGCGTTCCTGGCGCTCGGCGTTCCGGGTCTCGTGGTCGGCCTGATCGTGTACCTGACCGTTCGGGAGCCTCCGCGCGGCCGGTTGGATGAAATCGTCGACGAGCTCAAGCCGTCGGTCGGCGAGACCTGGCGCTTCTTCTGGCAGCAGAAGGCGGCCTACCACGTCGTGATGGGCGGCGGCGTCTGTGCGCTCTGGGGTTGGGGCTTGATGTACTGGACGCCCGCGTTCCTGATGCGCACCTATCAGCTGGACGTGCAGCAGGCCGGCGACTTCACCGGCAACATTCATCTGATCGGCGGATCCCTGGCGACGGTCGCCACGGCCTGGGTGTTGTCGCGCCCCTTCATGGCGGACCCTCGCCGCGTCGTCTGGCTGCTCGGAGGGGTCGTCGCGCTCACGACCATTCCGTCGATAATCGCGTACTGGACGCACTCGCTCATCGTCGCGAAGATCATGTTCTGGATTTTCATTCCAGCCATCTACTTCTACATTGGGCCTTGCTTCGGGCTGCTCAACAACCTGTCGCCCTGCCACATGCGCTCGATATTCATCGCCATATCGCTGCTCGTGGCGAACGTGTTCAACCTCATCGTCGCGCCGAAGCTGGTGGGTGTGCTGAGCGTGTGGTTTGCCGGCGGTCCCGCGGTCGATGCGGCCTCGCTGCGCATGGCGCTGCTGGTCCTGGCGCCCACGGGATTCTGGGCGGCTTATCATCTGTTCCTTGCGGCGAGAACCATCACCGCGGATCAGAAGAGGGCCATCGCCTACACCAAGTCCTGGGCACCTTGACGTCATGGCAAAAGCCACCATCGACCGCCGCTGGCTCCCGCTCAACGCGCTGCGCGCGTTCGAGGGTGTGGCCAAGCACTCGAGCTTCACCGCCGCCGCGAACGCCCTGTTGATATCGCAAAGCGCCCTGTCGCGGCACGTGATCGCGCTGGAGAAGCTGATCGGCACACAGCTGTTCGATCGCCGCCCGCACGCTCTGGTGCTGACCAAGGCCGGCCAGACGCTGCTGCCCGCGGTGATGAAGTCGTTCGACCGGCTCGAATACGCCCTCGACGACATCCGCAACGACAGCGCCGCCGGCGCGCGGACCCTGCGGGTGCAGATGCCGCCGAGCTTCGCCGTCCATCTTGCGGTTCCCATTCTGCGCGATTTCAAGCGTGCCGCAGCGGATGTCGAGATCGACCTGGTGAGCCCCCACGGCGTCGGTCCGCCGCCGGGCGATGTGGACGTGGCGGTGGTCTATTCGCGGCCCACGGTCACGGAACGGGTGACCGACCTGCTGTGGCCGGTGCGGCTCCAGATGATGTGCCATCCGAGCGTCGCCGCCCGATGCCAGGGCAAGGGCATGGCGGATTTCATCGCCGCGAACGAGCTGGTCCACGTGCGCATATCCGACGTGCCGCGGCACCACCTGTGGCTGCAATTCGCGCGGCAGGCGAATCTGCCCGCACCGAGCGTCGAGCGCGGACTGGTCTTCGACACGGCGATGCTCGCGGTTCAGTATGCGCTGTCGGGCGAGGGCATCGCGCTGCTCGACGGCTATCTGTTCGGCGACTACCTGCGGACGGGACGGCTCGTCAGCCCCTATCCGGACAGCCTCGACGACGGTTACGGCTATTACCTGACCACCCATCCGGAGGCGCTCAGCGACACGGCGATCGCGTTGTTCCGCTCCTGGCTCATCGACCGGTTCGGAACCGGTGCGGGAAGGTCGGGATCAAACATGCATTTGGCGGTTTCGAATGATTGAGCGCGCTGCCGCGCGCTCCCTTAAGCGGGAGAATCCTCGATGAAGAGCCACGCGAAAGTGGTGGTGATCGGCGGCGGCGTGGTCGGCGCCAGCGTGCTGTATCACTTGACGAAGGCGGGTTGGAAGGACGTTCTGTTGATCGAGCGGGCCGAACTCACGTCGGGTTCCACGTGGCACGCGGCCGGCGGCATGCACACGGTGAACGGCGACCCCAACGTCGCCAAACTGCAGCAATACACCATCGGTCTGTACAAGGAAATCGAGGCCATTTCGGGACAGTCCTGCGGCGTGCACATCACCGGGGGCGTCATGCTGGCCGGCACTCGCGAGCGGCTCGACTGGCTGAAGATGGCCAAGGCGCGCGGCCGCTACCTCGGTATGGATCTGGAGATCATCTCGGTCGACGAGGCGGCCAAGATGTTCCCGCTCATGGAGAAGAAGCATTTCACGGGCGCCATGTACGATCCCATCGAGGGTCACGTCGATCCGTACGGCGTCACGCACGCCTATGCCAAATCCGCGCAAATCGGCGGCGCCGACCTCGTGCGCCACACGCGAGTCACGGATCTGCGGCACCGTCCCGACGGCAGCTGGGACGTGATCACGGACCATGGCAACGTCCATGCGGAGCACGTCGTCAATGCCGGGGGGCTGTGGGCCCGCGAGGTCGGCCGGATGGTCGGCATCGAATTGCCCGTGCTCGCCATGGAACACCAGTACTTGATCACCGGCGACATGCCCGAATTGGCGGGCAGGCCGGAACAGCTCCATGCCATCGATTTCGAGGGCGAAATCTATCTCCGGCAGGAGCGCGGCGGCATGCTGATGGGCACCTACGAACGCGCGGGCGTGCCCTGGTCGCCCGTGACGACTCCCTGGGACTTCGGCCAGGACCTCCTGGCCAACGATCTCGAGCGCATCGCGCCCAGCCTGGAGGTGGGCTTTCAGCACTTTCCTGCGCTGGAGGGCGCCGGGATCAGGAAAGTGGTCAATGGCCCGTTCACCTTCGCCCCGGACGGCAATCCGCTGATCGGGCCGGTGCGAGGCCTCGCGAATTTCTGGGTGGCTTGCGGCGTGATGGCCGGCTTCAGCCAGGGCGGCGGCGTGGGCCTGGCGCTGTCGCATTGGATGGTCGATGGCGATCCGGGGGCCGATGTCTGGGGCATGGACGTGGCGCGGTACGGCGATTGGACGACGCTCAGATACACCAATGCGAAGGTGCGCGAAAACTACTCGCGCCGCTTCAGGATTCGCTTCCCCAACGAGGAACTGCCCGCTGCGCGGCCGCTGCGCACCACGCCGATCTACGAACGGCTCGCCGCGGCACATGCCGTGTTCGGCGACTACTGCGGGCTCGAGCATCCCTTGTGGTTCGCGCCGAGCGCCGCGGAGGCGGTCGACCACGCGAGCTTCCGCCGCTCCAACGCGCATCCCCACATCGGCGCGGAATGTTTAGGCGTGCGCGATGCCGTGGGACTGCTCGAGATCTCCAATTACGGCAAGTTCGAGGTGCGCGGGCCGGGCGCCGCGGATTGGCTGTCGGGAGTCATGGCGAACCGCGTGCCCAAGGTGGGCCGTGTCGCGCTCACGCCGATGCTGAACGAGCGTGGAAAGCTCATCGGCGACTTTACGATGTGCCGCATCGCTGCGGACCATTTTCTCCTCATCGGCACTTATGCCGCCGAGACGTTCTACATGCGCTGGTTCGAACGGCACATGCCGGCGGCCGGGGTGACCGTGCGGCCCTGTGCGATGGAGTACGCGGGATTATCGGTCGCGGGACCCAAGTCCCGCGCCCTGTTGCAGCGGCTCGTGCGCGACGACGTCTCGAACACGGGGTTTCCGTTCATGTCGTTCCGGCGCATGGAGATCGGCATGGCGCCCGCCTACGTGGGCCGCGTGTCCTTCACCGGCGAACTGGGTTACGAGATGTGGGTGACCACGGACTATCAGCGGGTGTTGTACGACTCACTGGTCGAGGCCGGGCGCGACCTTGGGCTGAAGGCCTTCGGCGGCCGGGCCCTCAATGCCATGCGCATCGAAAAGAGCTTCGGTACCTGGGCGCGCGAATACCGCCCGATCTACGGTCCCTTCGAGGCCGGGCTCGGCCGGTTCATCGATTTGTCCAAGGGTGAGTTCATCGGACGGTCGGCCGCGGCCGCCGAGAAGGACGGCGGCGGGTCATTGCGCCTGGTCGGCTTCAAGGTCGAGGCGGCGGATGCCGACGCGCTCGGCGACGAGCCCATCTGGCACGACGGCAAAGCGGTCGGTTGGGTGACCTCGGGAGCCTACGGGCATCGCGCCGGCGCCTCGCTGGCCCTGGGCTACGTGCCGGCGCCGCTGGCGGCGGCGGCCGGCGGATTCGAGATCGAAATCATCGGCGAGCGCCGCCGGGCGACGCCACTGGCCGGGCCGGTGTACGATCCGCAAGGCGCCTTGATGCGCGGCTGAGATACGCGCCGGGCGGGTTGAGGAGGAGGCACGGGCATGCATTCACCGGATACGGCTCTGGAGCAATACAACGGTTTGACGGGTCACACCCGGGGGCTGCCTGCGGCGGCCTATTTCGAACCTCGCCGCTACCAGCGGGAACTCGAGCGGATCTGGCACCGCCACTGGATCTACGTGTGTCGCTCGAGCGAGATCGGGCGAGCGCGCTCCTTCCGCACGTTCGAGCTGGGCGAGCAGAGGCTGCTGCTGCTGCGGGACGACTCCGGCCGGGTCCAGGGTTTCCACAACACCTGCCGGCACCGCGGCTCGGCTCTGTGCCGCGAGAGCGAGGGAGTGATGCGGTCAGGGGCCATCGTTTGTCCCTACCATGCCTGGGTGTACGACCTGCAGGGCGATTTGCTCCGGACCTCGTCCAAGAGGCTCCCCGAGGGGTTCGAGCTCCGGGATCACTCTCTCTACCGGATACGGGTGCACGAATGGCGCGGATTCCTGTTCGTCACGCTCAGCCGTGATCCTCCGCCCTTCGAGGAGAGCTTCGATCTGCCTCCCGGCCGCCTGGACGCATGGCCGCTCGGCGATCTGGTGGTGAGTCACGTGCTGCAAAAGACCATCCGCTGCAATTGGAAGATATTCTGGGAGAACTACAACGAGTGCCTGCATTGTCCCGGCGTGCATCCGCAGCTCTCGCAGCTCGTCCCGATCTACGGCCGCGGCCTCATGGACGAACGCGACGACCCGAATTGGCGCAAGAACACCGCCGACGCCGATCCGAAATTCAAGGGCGGCTTGCGCAGCGGCGCCGGCAGCTGGTCCTTGAACGGTCAATTGACGGGCAGGCCCTTCGCGAACATTGCGGAAGAGGACCGCAGGATGGGCGCGATCTACCTGACTCAGCTGCCCTCCGTGTTCATCGTGGCACATGCCGATTACGTGCGGGTGGTGCGCCTTCGGCCGCTCGGGCCCGAGCAAACCGAGCTGCGCGTCGAGTACCTGTTCTCCGCCGAGTCCCTGGCGGAACCGGGGTTCGACATCCGCAACGTCGTCGATTTCACGAACACCGTGATGAACGAGGACGCGGAAGCTTGCGAGCTCAATCAGATGGGCCTGCATGCGGCGCCACATGAGGCCGGCGTGGTCATGCCGGAGGAGTACGTCATCCGGCAATTTCACGAGTGGGTCGGCGCGGAGCTGGCGCGCCCCTGATCTTCCGGGACGATGAGACAGATCCCTGCGCCCGCTCGTGCTGAACTCATCCGGGGAATCGGTCCGTGGGCCGCGGTCGCGGTCAATGTCGCCAACATGATCGGCACGGGCGTCTTCCTGAAGACCCGCGTCATGACCTGCAACGTGGGGAGCGGCAGGATGGTGCTGCTGGTCTGGCTTGCCGCGGGGCTCCTGTCGCTGGCGGGGACCTTCTCCTATTCGGAAATTGCCGCGATGATGCCGGAGGCGGGCGGCGACTACATTTATTTGCGCCGCGCCTATGGCCGGCTGGCCGGTTTCCTCTACGGTTGGATGGTGTTCGCCGTTTCGCGGGCGGGATCGCAGGCGGCGCTGGCCTTTGGCCTGGCGATCTTCTTGAACGTGGCGCTGGGCGGCGAGCTCGGCGGCTGGCATGTGGGAGGCAGTCTCGGGGGCGCCGCATGGCGCGTCGACGGCCTCGCGATGGCCGCGCTCGCGACCATCTGGACGGTCGCGCTCATCAATTGCGCTTCGGTGGCCGCCGGGGGCCGCACGGCCCTGGCGGCGACTCTCGCCAAAGTGCTTCTGGTGGCCGGGGTGGGACTGGCCGCGTTCCTGTTCGCTCCCGGCAGCTGGTCGAATATCGGCGGGTCGGGTTTGCAGGGCACCTGCGAAGGGGTCGCCTCGAGCGCCCGCGGAGGGGTGGCGGGCTTCGGCGCGGCCATGCTGGGAGCTCTCTGGGCCTATGACGGCTGGAACAACGTGGCGCCCCTGGCGGGCGAAATCCGCAATCCGCAACGCAATCTGCCGCGCGCCTTCATGGGCGGGATGCTGGTGGTGGGCGCGCTGTATCTGTTCGTGAACCTGGCGTATTTCTACGCCATGTCGCCCCTCGAGGTTGCCAACATTCCCGCGAGCTCCTCGGTGGCCACCGAGGTGCTGAAGAAGTTCCTGGGGCCCGTCGCGGTATCCCTGACCGCGGTGGCGATGATGGTGTCGTCTTTCGGGTCGCTGCACGCCAGCGTGCTGGCCAATTCGCGCATTCCGTTCGCGATGGCCCGCGACGGACTGTTCTTTCGGGGACTCGCCAAACTGTCGCCGCGCTCCAGCGTGCCCGTCCGCGCCATCGTGGCCCAGGCGGCCTGGGCCAGTGTCCTGGCGCTGTCCGGGTCGTACGATGCGCTGACCGACTCGGTCATTTTCGTGTCCTGGGCGTTCTATGGCCTCAGCATCGCGTCCTTGTTCGTATTCCGGCGAACCATGCCCGATGCGGTGCGGCCTTATCGGGCGCTCGGTTATCCGGTCGTTCCGCTGATCTTCTTGCTGGTCACGCTCGCGCTGCTCGTGAACACCTTCATCGCCGCGCCAAAGCAGGCCCTGGAGGGGGTCACGGTGCTGCTGGTCGGGCTGCCCTTCTATGCCTGGTGGTCCCGGCCGGCGGCCAGGCGCCCGTCGCGATAGTCGGCGAGGGCCTGCTCGATTTCCTCGCGGGTGTTCATCACGAAAGGTCCGTATTGCACCACGGGCTCGCGCAGCGGCTTGGCCGACAACAGCAGGAACCGCACGCCGTCGGCCCCCGCCAGGAGACGCACCTGGTCGCCGTCGGAGAGGATGCCTGCCGCACGATGGGGCAGGGCGTGGTCCTGGCCGGCCGCGCCGACGCGGGCGCTGCCTTCGTACGCATAGAGAAATGCGCTGCGCCCGGATGCCAGCGGCGCGGTGAACAGCGCGCCCGCGGGCAGATGCACGTCGAGGTACTGTGGATCGGTGCCAAGTTTGGCGCCGCTCCCGTTGACCGGTCCATTCGCGGCGATGCCGTCGATCTCGATCGTCCCGGCGATCACCCGCATCTCGCCGCCGCCCGGCAGCTTCACGCTGGGAATTTCGCCGGGCGGGATGTCCCGATAGCTCGCGGGCTGCATCTTGTCCTTCGACGGAAGGTTGATCCACAGCTGGAAGCCCCGCATCCGCCCCGCGCTCTGCTGCGGCATCTCGGAGTGGATGATGCCGCGCCCCGCCGTCATCCACTGCACGCCGCCGGGCCCAAGGTCACCGCGATTGCCGAGGTGATCTTCGTGCCGCATGTGGCCATCGAGCATGTAGGTGACGGTCTCGAAGCCGCGATGCGGGTGCGCGGGAAAACCGGCGATGTAGTCATCGGGGTCATCCGAATAGAACTCGTCGAGCATCAGGAAGGGATCCACGTACAGACCGCGCCGGCTGCCGACGCTGCGCCGCAACTGGACGCCGGCGCCGTCGGAGGTGGCAATCGACTCGATGACGTCAACGAGCGAGCGGGTGATCATGCGGGACTCCGGTTGGAAACGTGTGGACTGTGCCATATCGCAACTGCGCTGTCCGCTCGCCCTCAAGCGGCAAGACGCTCGATCTCGGCCAGCGCCTTGGCCAGGCCCGCTTCCTTGATCTGGGGACTGATGCTGAGGCCCTCGGCGTAGACAAATTCCACGTCGCTGACGCCGATGAAGCGCAGGAAGTCGCGTACATAGCCCGTCTGGGTGTCCAAGGGAGATCCTGCGTAGACTCCGCCACGGGCCGCAAACACCAGGGCCCGCTTGCCGGTGAGCATGCCGACCGCTCCCTGCTCGGAATACTTGAAGGTCACTCCGGCGCGCGCAATGTGATCGAAGTAGGCTTTCAGCTGCGAGGGCACTCCGAAGTTGTACATGGGCAGGCCGAGCACGATGAGATCGGCTCGTCTGAGCTCGTCGATCAAGGAGTCGGAGTACGCGACGGCAGCTTCCTGCGCTGCAGTTCGCCGCTCTGCCGGAGTGATGAACGCCGCGAATCGTTCGCCGTCGAGGTGCGGCACCGGTTGGGCGGCGACGTCGCGGAGCACGACGCGCGCCTCGGGGTGGCTTGCACGGAAGGCGGTCACGAAGCGATTGGCCAGTTGGCTGGACTGGCCGTTGCCGTTATTGATGCTGGCATTGATCTGAAGCAGGCTGATCATGAGGGTATCCTTATGGAGGCGGAGCGTTTTCCGCGAGCACCTAGTTAACTATTGATTGAATGAATAAAAAAGTCGAAAAAAGTCCGCATTCCTATAAGATAATTCGATATATATGGCTCACCCACGCATTTCACTGGAGCAATGGCGGGCCCTTCTGACCGTGGTCGACGCCGGCGGCTATGCCCAGGCCGCAGCGGTCCTTCACAAGAGCCAATCGGCGGTCACTTATGCGGTGCAAAAGATCGAAGCCCTGCTCGGCGTCAAGGCCTTCGAAGTGACCGGCCGCAAGGCACGCCTGACGCAGACGGGTGAGGTCCTGTATCGCCGCGCCAAGTCGTTGCTGGAGGAAGCCGGCGCCTTGGAGGTGGCGGCCGGGCAGCTGGCCGCCGGTTGGGAGCCGGAGCTGCGCCTGGCGGTGGAGATCGTCTTTCCCACGTGGCTGTTGCTGCAATGTTTCGCGCGGTTCGGCGAGGAGCGCCCGCAGACGCACATCGAGCTGTACGAAACCGTGCTGAGCGGCACCGAGGAGGCGCTGATGCAGCGACGGGTCGACCTCGCCATCTGTTCGCGCATACCGCCGGGGTTTGCCGGCGATCCGCTCATGCGGCTGCGTTTCATCGCAATGGCCCATCCCGCGCATCCCCTGCACCAGATCGGGCGCGAGCTGACCCTCCAGGACCTGCGCAAGCACCGCCACCTGGTGATCCGCGACACCGGCAGTCAGCGGCGCAGCGGCGGCTGGCTGGGCGCCGAGCAGGGTTGGACGGTGAGCCACAAGGCGACCTCGATTCATGCGGCCGGGATGGGGCTGGGGTTCGCCTGGTATGCCGAAGAGACGGTGCGCGGCGAACTCGAGCGCGGCGAGCTGCGGCCGTTGCCGTTGCGTGAAGGCGGCGAGCGCTGGGGCGAGCTATACCTCGTGTTCGCGGATCGGGACTACGCCGGCCCGGGCGCGCAGCGGCTGGCGCAGATCATTCGCGAACGGGTCGCGGAGCAATGCCGCCAATCTGCGCTTGCTCCTGCGAGCGCAGAGCCCTAGAAAGCGGCCGGACGGTGCGCTTACCCGGCCTGCGCCTTCGAGCCGGCCCGGGCATCGAGTTCGCCGGCCCGCGGCCCGCCGAAACCGAACCTTCGATCCGCCCTCTCGCGCTTCAGCGGCAGCGTGATGGACACGCTGCAGCCGAGCCCGGGCGCCGTGTCCACGTTCAATTCACCGGCGGCTTCGCGCACGCGCTCGGCGATGCTCCACAGGCCGAATCCGCCATCGCGCGCCTCGAAGAGACTGAGCTGCCATTCGAACCCCACGCCCTGGTCGCTCACGTCGATGAACAACTCGGCCGCCGTCATGCTGACCCGAACCTTGGCCGCCGTGACGCCGGAGTGCTTGACGACGTTTCGCAGCAGCTCCCGGATCAGCTTGAAGGCGAGGATTCGCAGGTCCAGATCGAACGCGGAATCGTCCACGCCGACCTGCAGGTCGATCTGGAGACCGTCGTGCGAGCGCATATACACGCTCAGCCACTTGAGCGCGGCTTCGAGCCCGAGCTCATAGAGCCCGGGCGGGCTCAAGTCCGCGATCACCCGCTGCGTCATGGCGTGGATGTCCCGCAAAGTCCGCGTAGCCTGGTTCAACACCAGGCGGACATCGGGCGGCGCGTACACGGCGCTCGCATCGAGGGTGAGGGCGAGCCCCGCCAATTGTTGTCCGATTCCGTCGTGCAGATCCACTGCGGTGGAGCGCCGCGCACGTTCCTCCGCCCCGCTCAGTTGCCGCGCATAGACCTGCAGCCGCGCCTGCTTCAGCTTCAGCGACTCGTTGAGTTCCACGAGCTGCGTGATGTCGCGCGCCACGCCCCAGATGCCTGCCAGCGCCGCGTCCACCATCACTCCGGTGAATCCGGCGAGGTAGATCCTGCGGGCCGCCGCCGTCGGCACCGAAAATTGCAGTCCATCGACGGCATAAGCTTGTTTCGCGGCGTTTTCGAGGTTCTGCAGATAGACGGCCGACCAGGGGGAATCGGCGCGCCACTCGCGCGCCTGGGCGTCGCTCGAGCCGATCGCCTCGTTCATCTTGCGATAGGCCTCGTTGCATTCGTCCACGTAGGCATGTTCCTTGATCCAGTCGACCTGGGCCTGCAGCGCAAGTCCCGGAGGCATGGGAACCTTCAGCACGATCTGCCATACGGCTTCCGATGTCTTCTCGACGAAGTTCCGGTAGCGCTCGTCGCTGCGGCGCAGGAGCAGCAGCGCGCGGCGCGTGTCGTAGACGCCGATGACCAGAATGAAGTTGACGATGATCAGCGCCGACGTGCTCAACTGCACGCTCGCAATCCGGGCAAACGCCGTCGGCTGGGCCGAATACGGCCCCAAGTGGCGGCTCGTATAGTAGACGGCCATGAGCACGGAGAGGGCGGTGAACGTGGTTGCCCAGCGGGGCGGCATGCGGAATGCGATCACGACCGCCAGCGCCAGCACCAACAAGGGGGACTGGAAGATGGACGTGAGCACTCCGGGCACCGACGAAAACGTCCAGTACGTCATGCCGAGCAATGCGCCGGCGGTGAGCGCGAAATCGGCGGGTCTGGGCAACCGTGCCACGAGTTGGGGGTGGCGCAGTTTCACGGCCCACGACAACATCATCGGGAAGATGAACAGCGATCCCAGCCAGCTGCCGGTCCACCAGAGCTGCCATTGGCGGGCGAAATGCGTGCCCGCGGAGGTGTGGATCGACGCATAGGCGCCGACCAGCGCGCCGGTGGCGCACCCCAGCGTGATCGCCGCCAGGAATTTCAAGATCGGCCCGACATGCGGCGTCGTGATCGATGGAACCAGCCGTCTGGCAATGATGGCGCCCACCAGGGCGTCGAGCGAATTCGCCAGCGCGAACACCGGATCCCAGCGCCAGTTGGCCGTGTCGGCGAACGCGAAATACACCGTGCCCTGCACCAGAATCTGGATCGCCAGGATCCAGATCCAATTGCGCCGGGGCGAGGTCCAAAGCGCCATGAAGAGCAGGCCGGTGGCCGGCCACATGACCGTCAGGTTCTCGGATGGGTCGCGCAGCCCATATCCCAGAGCGATGAGCAGGCCCAGCGCGAGGCCGAATCCGGCGAGTATGAGGCACCGCTGCGCGAGTCCTTGGCGCATGAAGTCCCACTCGAACCTTGGCTCGAGCCCCCGCGATCCCGCCTCGTCCAGCATTTTCTCTACCGGCATGGTGCAGCCACGCCCGATTCTTCCATAGCCCACACTCCCCAAGTGTGTCGCGCGTCTCCATGATGACACGAATCGGGTTCGCGGGCGCCCGGGGTTTGCCTGGCGTGGGCCGGCGTGGGGCACTCGTGTAAACTTGATCGGCTGAAGCGCCGCCTGGCGCGATGCTCGTTCGCGGGGGATCGGATGCGCGCCAGATTTCTGCTCGTGATTTTCCTAGCCGGTGTTCCGTTGCTCGGCGGTGCACAGTCGGCCCCCGACACGGCCGAGACGGGTTCCGTGGAGGCCATCGCCGCGGCGACCACCGATCAGAGATTCTCCTCGCCCTGGGTATCCTACGTGCCGGCATCCTCCACGGTCCCGTCGCCCAAGGCCTTCTTCGGGCGGATCGCCGGGGCCCCGGGGGAGCTGGTCAATTCCGCGCAGGCTTACGCGTACTGCCGTGCGCTTGCGGCCGCATCGCCGCGCATCAAGGTCTTCACCATCGGCCGATCCGAGGAGGGGCGCGACATCGTCCTCGTCGCGGTAGCCGACGAACGCGGAATCCAGGAGCTCGATTCCCTCAAGGCGGCGATGGCGGCACTCGCCGATCCCCGGACCATCGCTCCCGAAGCCGCCGACGCGCTGATTGCGAAGTCCCGGCCGTTCTATTATTTCAACGCGGCGCTGCACTCGGACGAGACGGGCTCCACGGAGTCGGTGCTGGAACTCGCTTACCGGCTCGCCGTTTCCGATCAACCCATGATTCGCCGGATACGCGAGAAGATGGTCGTGCTCATCAATCCGGTGTCCAATCCGGACGGCCGCGACAAGCAGGTCGAGTGGTTCTATCGGTATCTCAAGGGCAGGACGGACCGGGACACGCTGCCGCGGCAATCTCCGCCGTACTGGTCCAAGTACGCGTTCGTGGACATCAACCGCGATGCGCACCAGCTCACGCACGAGACCACCAAGGCCATCAGCCGAATGTTCTTCGACTGGCACCCCGTGATCGTGCACGACCTGCACGAGAGCGTGCCGCTGCTCATGACCTGGAACGGCACCGGCCCCTACAACCCCAACATCGATCCCATCACCTTCGGCGAATTCCTTGCGCTGAGCTTTCACGAGGTCGAAACCATGACCGGCCTCGGGATGCCCGGAGTCACCACCTGGAATTTCGGCGACGGCTTTGCGCACATGTTCACGGATTCCGTGGCGATGAATCACAATGCCATCGGGCGAGGCTACGAGACCTTCGGCAACGGTACCGCCGAAACGCTGGAGCAGTCGCTCGCTCCCGAGGATACGTCACGCGAATGGTACCGCGTGCTGCCGGCGCCCAATGAGAAATTCGCGTGGTCGGCGCGGGACAACGTCAATTACAACGAGACCGGCGCGCTCGCGGCGCTCGACTACGCCGCGGGCAATGCGCAGATGCTGTTGCACGATTTTTACGTCAAGAGTTTCCACAGCTGGCGCAAGGGAGTCGAAGATCCGCCTTACGCCTTCATCATCCCGGCGGATCAGGGGGATCCGGCGCGCGTCGCGCAGATGGTGGGAAGACTGCAGGCGCAGCACATCGAGGTCAGCCGCAGCGAGGCGCCGTTCACGGTCGAGGAGGGCGCTTTTCCCGCCGGCACCTATGTGGTGCGGCTCGACCAGCCCTATCGCAATTACGCCGTGGACCTCCTGACCCCCCAGAGGTATCCGAAGGACGGGCCGGAGCCGTACGACGACATTTCGTGGGAATTTCCCGCCTACTATCACCTGCAGGCGATCGCCACCGCCGACAAGGCCGTCGGCAACGCGAGGGTCTCCCTGTTGACCGCGGCGCCGATCCCGGAGGGCGCCGTGACGGGCAACGGACCCGTTTTCTTGCTGCGCGAGTCCGGGCAGGAGGGGCTGCTCGAGGCCAGATTCGCGCTGGCCCGGTACCACGTGACGATCGCCGAGCGCGCATTCGCGCAGGGCGGCGTCGACTATCCGGCGGGCTCGTGGATCATTCCGGCGCAGGCGGGCGTTGCCGATGCGCTGCGCGACGTGTCGAAGCGGCTGGGGCTTCAATTCGCAAGCGCGGCCCGGGAGCCCGACGTGGCGCGCCACGCGACTGCGGTGCCGCGCTTGGGGCTGTGGGTGCCCTGGGCGGACACCGACTCCATCGGCTGGATCCGCTATTCGCTGGATCGGCGGCGGATTCCGTACACCTACGTCCGCGATGAGGACATCCGTGCCGGAATGCTGCGAAAGTCCGTCGATGTGCTGCTCTACGGGCACGTGGACTTGGAACTGGCCGAACAGATTCAGGGCATCCCCAAGATCTGGGGTCCGATGCCGTTCAAGAAAACGCCGAAGACCCCGAGCTTCGGCACACCGGCCGAGTCCGACGACATCACCGGCGGCATCGGCTGGGAGGGGCTCGCGAAACTTCAGGATTTCGTCGAGCAGGGCGGACTGCTGGTGACTTTGGGCAACGCCAGCATGTTGCCGATCGAGGGGGGCATCGTGCGCGGCGTGCGCAGGGATTCCGGCGGCGTGCCGCGCAGTACGGCGGGCGGCGGCGCGGCCGCGGCCGCGGCCGCGCAGGACGCCGTGACGCGCACCCCCGGGTCGCACGTACGCGTGAGCTTCACGCGTCCCGATCATCCGATCGCCTACGGATACTCCGGATCCACGTACGTCTTCCGGCAAAACTTCGCTCTCTACTCCACGCCGAGGCGCTGGCTGCGGATGGCTTACTGCACCACCTGTCTCGACGGCCCGATCGATGCTCGAAGTGTCGTGCTCCAGTGGGGAGGTCATGACGGCGCCCCGTTCGTGGTCAGCGGCCAGGCTTGGGGCGAGGATAACCTCATCGGCCGCCCCGCCATACTGGACTCGCCCGTCGGGCATGGGCATGTCGTCGCATTCAATTTCAATCCGCTCCACCGGGACATCAACCTGGGCGATCACCGCATGGTGTGGAACGCCATCATCAATTGGCAGGCGATCCTGGCGGACAGGAGCGCCGCGCCGGGCGGCCGGTGACGGCAGGCCGCGCGGCGGCGGCCTGCGCTCAGGGCGGCGGGCACAGCGGATTCAGCGCAAGCTGCGCCATGCGACGCTCGTCGAGAATGACGACGATCCCGCTCGCCACGACGATGGATGCGCCGATGAGCAGGTTGGCCGACGGCGCCGCAGACCAGAATAGCCAATCGATGCCGAAGGCCCACAGTATCGCGGTATATTCGAACGGCCCCACCACCGACGGGGGCGCCCGGCGAAACGCCTCCGTGATCCACAGTTGCCCGAGGCCTCCTGAAACGCCCACTCCCGCCAGAAACAGCCAATCGCCCGATTCAATGCTGTGCCAATCACCGGCTGCCAACGCCCCCGAGCCCACGCCCACCAGTCCCAGATACCAGAAGACCATCGACAAGCTGGAGTCGCGCCTTCCCAGGGAACGCACGGTGAGCGCGCTCAACGAGTAGCAGATGGTCGCGACCGCCGCCGCGGCGGCGGCGGTCATGGAGAATGCGCCGCTGCTCCAGGGCTGCAGGATCAGCAGGACGCCGCTCATTCCGGAGCCGATGGCGATCCAGCGCCGTGCGGGCACCCGGTCCTTGTGGATCGGCACGGACAGCGCCGTCATCAGGAGCGGGGCCGCCATGAACAGCGAGTAGGTCTGAGCCAAGGTCAGCCGGTGCACCGCGAATACGAAGCTCGCGAGCATGATGATGCCGAGAATGCTGCGCATCGCATGCAGCAAGGGCGCCGACACCCGAAGCGCCGCCCAGGATCTGCGCCACACGATGGGCACCGTCAGGAACGCGAACGAGGACAGGGCGCGCAGACACGCGATCTGCAGCGGCTCGTAGTGCGCGGACAGCCGCTTCATCAACGCGTCCATGATCGCGAATATGAATACCGCGGCGATCATGAAGCCGATGCCGCGCAGTCGATGGTGGGGATGGTCGCGAAGATGCATGGTTCAACGAGGCGACATTGTAGCGCAGCCGGCGGCCTGGACCGCGCCGCGGGGCGGGTTTCGGCCAAGGAGCCGGTCTGGGTAATCTACGTGAGCCGGCCGGAGCGCGCTCAGTACGCGCGCGCGCGCGCGGGCGGCGCGCCGATGGCGCGGCGGCGTCCGTCCATCAGCTTCAAAATCATGGGAGTCAGGATGAGCTGCATGGCCAGCTCCATTTTCCCGCCCGGGGCGACGATGATGTTCGGCCGCGACATGAAGGAGTCGTGGATCATCGACAGCAGGTAGGGAAAATCGATTCCCTTGGGGTTGGAGAAACGGATCACGACGAAGCTCTCGTCCGCCGCGGGAATGTAGCGCGCGGTGAACGGATTGGATGTGTCGACCGTGGGGACCCGCTGGAAGTTGACGTGAGTCTCCGAAAACTGCGGACAGATGTAGTTCACGTAGTCGGGCATGCGCCGCAAGATGGTGTCCACCACCGCTTCGGTGGAGTATCCCCGCGTCCCGCGATCGCGGTGCAGCTTCTGGATCCATTCCAGATTGATGATGGGCACGACCCCGATGGCGAGGTCGGCGTATTGCGCCACGTTCGCCTGGGGCGTCACCACGGCGCCGTGCAGTCCCTCGTAGAACATGAGATCGGACTCGGCCGGGATGTCCTGCCATTCGGTGAACGTTCCAGGTTCCTGTTGATAGGGAGCCGCCTCCTTCTCGTCGTGCAGGTAGCGGCGGATCCTGCCTCGTCCGCTCTCGCCGTAGCTCCGGAACAATTCCTCCAACTCCTTGAACAGATTGGTGTCCGGGCCGAAGTGGCTGAAGTGATGGTCGCCGCGCGCGGAGGCTTCCGCCAACTGCTGCTTCATCGCGGCCCGGTCGAAGCGATGGAAGGAGTCGCCCTCGACCATGACGGCGTTGATGCGCTCGCGGCGAAAAATCCAGTTGAACGTGCGCGAGACGGACGTCGTGCCCGCCCCGGACGATCCCGTGACCGCGATGACGGGGTGTTTCGCTGACATGATGGCCTCGCGCGCCGCCCGTCTCGAGGTGTGGGGCTTTCGAGATGCGTGTGGCGTTCTGTTATCGATTCTGCTGCGCCCACTCTAGTCAATCATTTTCATAAGGGATAATCAATAATGGTTCACTACATGTTAAGATTTCACTGATATTCATGTGGATTTGACCATGTCGATTCAACACGTGTCCCTTCGCCAGCTCCGGGTGTTCGAGGCGGCTGCAACGACCCGTTCCTTTTCGAAGGCTGCCGAGGCATTGCATGTGACGCAGCCCGGCGTGTCGATGCACATCAAGGAGCTGGAAGCCAGCGCCGGCTTGCCGCTGTTCGAGCGCATCGGCAAGAAACTCTACGTCACGGAAGCCGGCCAGGAACTGCTGGCGAGGGCGCGGGAGATCCTGCGCGCCCTGAAGGATGCGGAGGACACGCTGGACGGCCTGCGAGGGCTGCGCCGCGGCCGCATCAATCTTGCGGTCGTGAGCACGGCGAAGTACTTCGCGCCGCAATTGCTGGCCCGTTTCGGCAAGGATTTCCCCGGACTCGAAATCCGGCTCGCGGTGAACAACCGGGATTCGGTCATCGACCAGTTGGTCGGCAACGAGGTGGATCTGGCGATCATGGGCCGCTCGCCGCAGTCGCTCGACGTCGTGGCGGAGCCGTTCGCGGACAATCCGCATGTGGTCATCGCGGCGCCCGATCATTCCCTGGCGGCGCGGCGCGACATTCCGGTCGAGATGGTGGGCGGAGAGAATTTCATCGTTCGCGAGCCGGGATCGGGCACGCGCCTGGCGATGCAACATTTCTTCGAAGGACATGGCGTCACGTTCCGCGTTGCGATGGAAATGGCGAGCAACGAAACCATCAAGCAGGCCGTCATGGCCGGAATGGGATTGAGCTTCATTTCGCGCCATACCATCGACTTGGAGATCCTGACCCAGCGGCTGGTCGTGCTCGACGTTCGCGGCACCCCGGTGATCCGTCAATGGCACGTCGCGCACCTGGCGAAGAAGCGACTGTCGCCGACCGCGGTTGCGTTCAAGGAATTCGTGCTGGGCCACGGCCGCGACCTGTTGCAGGCGAACGAACCCGCGCGCAAGAAGGAGCCGCGGCCGGCGACGCGCGGTCCCCGCGCCGCTCCCGCCTCGGGCTAGTTCGGCTGCGGTCTCTTCAGGAGGTCGTTGCGGTCGACCGAGCGGGGCATGAGCCGCAGGCTGCTGCCGCTCCGGACGAGCGTGAGCGGGACGACGACACCAGCCGATCCCAAGGCCCAGAGCTTCCGATAGAACTCCGGGAGCGTCGCGACCTCCTGATCGCCGACTTGGCTGATGAGATCGCCCTCGCGAAGGTCGGCGGCCTGGGCCGGGCTGCCTTCGGCGACGCCGGTGACATAGATCCGCCCGGTGACCTCGACGGCATACACGCCGAGCCAGGGACGGGGCGGCCGCCGGGCGCGGCCGCCCGTCTTGAGGTCGGCGAGTATCGGCTTCAATTCGTCGATGGGCACGAACATGTTCGCGTTGGTGTCCTCGCCCGCGAGGGTCTCCCTCACCAGCAGCGATCCCAGGCCGACCAGCCTGCCGTCCTCATCGATCAAAGCCGAACCCGACCAATGGGAATGGGCCGGGGCCGTGAAGATCGCACCCTCCAAGAGATACTCCCACGCTCCGGCGAACTCGCGGCGCGCCACGACCTTAACGGTCTGGTGCTTGGCCAATTCCGGACAACTGAACACGCGGGCGGTGTCGCCCACGCCAATGTCCGCCGAGGATCCGAGTTCCAGCGGCGGGACATCCAGCTTTTCGAGCGGCAGCACCAATCCGAAACCGGTTACCTGGTCGTAAGCGAGCGCATGCCCCGCCACCAGACGCCCATGGTTCACCGTCAGCCAGACATCCGTGGCCTCCGTGATGAGATATCCGATCGTCAGGATCAAGCCCTCGGAATCGATGACGACGCCGCTGCCGATGCGCTCCGAACCCAAGATCCCGGCGGTGAACGCGTTCTCGGGCACGACGCCGCGCAGCTTGACGATCGAGCGGCCGATCCGTTGAGTCGCCATGGTCATGGGTCAGACGGTAGCCTGAACACGCGCGGGTGTCACCTGCGGAACCCGGGGAGCGGCGCCCGGCCGCCCGGGGGAGGGGTCAGCCGTTGACGGCGGGCTTGGACGGCGCCTGGTCGGCGTCGGCGAGCAGCGTCTGCGACCAGGTGAACGCATCGCAGATATCCCGCACCCGGGCATGCGCCCGGCCGCCCCGCTTGACCGCGTACAGGGCTTCATCTGCGGCGAGCACCAGGTCGCTGGCGCTGCAGCGCGAGTGAGAATTCTCGCGGCAGGCGCTTTCTTCATCGTGCGCCGCGACGCCGATGCTCACGCTCACACAGCCGGCGGTGGGGGAGGCATCGTGCGGGATGTCCAGCGACTGGACGGCCGCGAGCGCGGCCGCCGCCACGCATTCGGCGCCGAAGCGGGGAGTTTGCGGCAGCAACAGCATGAACTCCTCGCCGCCATACCGCGCCACCACGTCCGCAGGGCGCCGGCACGCCGTGCGCAGCGCCTGCGCCACCCGAACCAGGCATTCGTCGCCCATCTGATGCCCGTAGCGGTCGTTGTAGCGCTTGAAATGGTCGACGTCGATGAGCAGCAGCGCCAGCGGATCGCCGCTGCGGCGGGCGCGCAACCACTCATGCGTCAGCGCTTCGTCGAGCGCGCGCCGGTTCGAGACCCCGGTCAGGGCATCCGTCGAGGCGAGACGCCGCAACTGGTCCGCCATGCGTTTCACGCGCAGATGAGTCTTGACCCGCGCCGTGACCCGGGACGACCTGAAGGGCTTGGCGATGAAATCGGCGGCCCCCGATTCCAGGGCGGACACCTCGAAGGCCGTCTCCGCGTGGCTGGTGATGAAGATCACGGGCACATCCGTCAGCAGAGGCTCGGCCTTGAGCAATTCCATCAGCTGAAACCCGCTCATCCCGGGCATTTCCGCATCGAGCAGGATCAGGTCGGGCGGCAAATCGCGCGCCAGCCGCAGTGCATCCTTGCCGCTGGTGGCAAATCGCAGCCGCCCGAGGCCCGCCAGCATCGTCCCCAACAATTGAATGGCGCCGGGATCGTCGTCGACGAGCAAGATCTCCGGGGCTGCCGAGGCTTGCGTGAGCGGGTCGTTCATGAGGCCAGAGATTAAGCGGGAACCGGCCCACACTTCCGAGACATCCTTCTCACAATCGGCCGGCAGGATTGAGCAATGGCACAACACTTGCTTGTTCCCCGGGTAAGTCTCGCTCGAGAGACGATATTTTGACGGTCGAGAAGCCGCGCGAGGAAGCGATTAAATGAAGACAGTCTTATTGGTTGACGACGACAGTTCCATCCTACTGGGGACCGGCGTTCGGCTGAAGAGCATGGGATACACGGTGTACACCGCCAAGGATGCCGTGAGCGCCGTGTCGGCCGTCGTGAAGAACGATCCGGACGTGGTCGTTCTGGACGTCTCGCTGCCTGCCGGGGACGGCTTTCTGGTCGCGGACCGCCTGCAGAATCTGGTGGTGTCGGCGGCAACCCCCATCATATTCATCACGGCGAGCGAGAATCCGCTGTGGCGCGAGCGCGCCATGAATTCGGGCGCCGCCGCCTTCCTGCAGAAGCCCTTCGACGCTACCGCCCTCGCCGACGCCATCGAATCCGCGCTCTCCCCGGGCGACAACTGGCTGCCCCAGGCCAGCGGTCTATAAGAGCCCGCCGGTGCAGCCCAAGGAGAAGTTCAGCATTCTGCTGGTCGACGACGACCCGACGGCGATTCGCGTCCTATCGCGCATCCTGGGCGATTACACGCCCCTGCGGTTTGCGACCTGCGGGCAGGTTGCCCTAAAGCTCGCCCGTGAGGCGGTTCCGGATCTCGTGATGTTGGATGTGGAGATGCCGGAGTTCACCGGCTTCGAAATCTGCAAGGCGTTCAAAGCCGATCCGGTATTGGCGCAGGTTCCCATCATCTTCGTCACCAGCCACGACAGCCAACAGCTGGAAACCGTGGGACTCGAACTGGGTGGTTCGGATTTCATCAGCAAGCCGCCGCATGCACCTCTGGTGCTGGCCCGCGTGCGCACCTACCAGCAGCTCAAGGCCTTGTCCGATACCGTGCGCAGCGCCGTGACGATGGATTTCCTCACGGGCACCCTGACCCGGCGCCAGATGGAGAAGTCGCTGGCGCAGGAATGGCTGCGCGCTCAGCGCTCGCTGGCGCCGCTGTCGCTGGTGTTGGCCGACATCGACGGTTTTACGGCCATCAACGAGAGATTCGGCGAGGAGTCGGGTGATGCCTGTCTGCGCACGATCGCCGATGCCCTGCGCTCGGTGGCGCAGCGGCCCTGCGACCTCATCGCGCGCCACGCCGGCGGACGGTTCGCGCTGCTGCTTCCGGAAACGAACCGCGAGGGCGCCATGATCGTCGCGGCTCGCGCCCTCAGGGCCGTAGACGACCTGCCGCCCCTGTTCGCCGCGAGCGACCTGCGGCTCACCCTATCCGTCGGTGCCGTGACCAACACGGCCGCAGCCGGAACGTCGCACGATCCGTCCGCCTGCGGCGTGCCGGGCGATCTCATCGCGGCCGCCGAGCAGGCAATCCGGCGCGCAAGATCGGGCGGCGGCCACCGCGCCGAGTTCGTCGACGTCGCCGCCTGCGGCCTTGCGAAGCCGGCTCACGAGTTGAGGATTTGAGGGCACCGTGTCGCAGCACGACTCTCACTGGCCCAGGGTCCGTGGCGCCGCGGTGCGAACCGCGGGCATCCCGGGCGCGGCACTGCTCATCGGCGGGTGTCTCTCGTGGTTTGCGGCCGGGCGGGCGCACGATGGAGTGACTCTCGCGTCCGGCACGCTGATCGCGCTCGGCATGCTGGTTTCGCTGTTGACGGGAGCGCTGACCGCCGCGCTCTTGACGCTCGTGCGTCACCGGCACCTCGAGGATGAAGTCAATCGCAGCAGCGGTCAGCTCCAATCGGTCAAGCGCGACCTGTCCACCATTCTCGACGTACTGCCGTCCATGATCGGCTATTGGGACCGCAACCTCGTCAACCGCATGGCCAACCGCGCATTTTCCCGCTGGTTCGACGTCGATCCCTCCCTGTTGCGCGGGACGCGCCTGGAGGCGCTGTTCGGCAGCGAATCATCGTCGGCCGACTGGCAGGCGATTCGCGCGGCGCTGAGCGGAGAGTGCGTGACCTATGAAAAGGCCCTCCAAGGACGCGCCGGCGGCGGTCCCGGATACCTCTTGGTGAATCTGGTGCCGGACATCCTGGACGGCGACGTCAAGGGGTTCTACCTCCTCGGCCACGACATCACTGCGCATCGCGAGGCGCAGCGGCGGCTCACCGAGAGCGAAAAGCTGCTGCAGCGCGCCGAAACCGTCTCGCGCGTCGGAGGATTCATGCTCGACTTCGCCAGCGGCGAGCTGCAATGGACGGCGCAGACCTATCGCATCCACGAGATCGATGAGCGCCGGGCTCCGGATCCGGCATGGACCGACTCGTTCCTGTCGCCGGAGTTCCGCGCCCGGCTGCAGGAGGCAACGCGGCTGGCCCGGCAATCCGGCATCGGCTACGACCTCGAGATTCCGATGGTCACTGCCAAGAATCGGGCGATCTGGATTCGGATGGCGGCCGAGGTGGAGAGCGAGAACGGGGTTCCCGCAAGAATCGTCGGCGCGATCCAGGACATCACGGATCGATGCAAACTGGAGCAGCTGCTGCGCGACGCGCTCGCGGCGGCCGACCGGGCCAGCAGATCGAAGAGCCAGTTCCTCGCCAACATGAGCCACGAGATTCGCACGCCGCTGAATGCGGTCATCGGTCTGGGGTACCTGCTGGAACAGACGGCGCTCACCGACGAGCAGCGCCAGTTCCTCGCCAAGATCCAGTTTGCGGGCCGCGCGCTGCTGGGCGTCATCAACAATGTGCTCGATCTGTCGAAGATCGAAGCGGACGAGATGGCCCTGGAGAATGAGCCGTTCGAGCTGCCGGAACTGGTGCGCGACGTCAGCCAGATGCTGCTGCCCCAGGCGCTGGAGAAGCGCGTCGAGCTCAAGATCGAGCCCGCGCCGTCGCTGCCGCGCCGGGTCATCGGGGATGCGTCGCGCGTACGGCAGATCCTCACCAACCTGCTGAATAACGCCATCAAGTTCACGGAGATCGGCGAGGTGAGGCTTACGGCGTACTGCACGGAATACGGAGCCGGCCGGGTCCGTCTACGCTGCGAGGTCACCGATACCGGGATAGGCATCGAGAAGGCGGCCTGCGAGCGCCTGTTCACGCCCTTCACGCAAGCCGATGCTTCCACCACCCGCCGGTTCGGCGGAACCGGACTTGGGCTGTCGATCGCGCGCCGCTTCGTGGAACTGATGGGCGGGGAGATCGGCGTCGAGAGCAGCGTCGGGGTAGGGAGCACCTTCTGGATCGAAATTCCGCTGCGCATCGCGCCCGAGGCCGATGGGGCCCCGACCAATGCCCTGCGCATCGCCATCCTGGATCCGCGGGGCGATACGCCCCTGGGTTTGGGGGCCATGGTCCGGGCGCTCGGCTGGATACCCATCATGGTCGACACGGCCGATCAAATGCTCCGTCTGCTGACCGAGGCCCAGTGGCCGGCGCAGCCGGACGCTCTGATCCTCGATCTGCAGGGCGGCGCAAGCGATGCGAATTCGTTGATCGCACGGCTCGACGACTGCTGGGAACAGGGCGTGTCGGCGCCGATCATCGTGGTGGCGGAGTCGCCCCAGGCCTACGTGGAACAGCGGCAGCGCATGCGGGAAACGGTCGTCCTGCTGGCGCAGCCGGTATCCAGTTCGGCGCTGTTCAACGCCATCAATCTCGCCGTGTCCCGCCAATCGGACGGCGGCGACCGCGTATTCGAGTCCACCAATTTCGACGAGCTGCATGCGCGATGGTTGAGCGCGGTGCGCGTGCTGGTGGTCGACGACAGCGACATCAACCTGGAAGTGGCGCAGCGCATCCTGGCGATCCAGGGCGCCGCAGTCACCACGTGTTGCGATGGCCCGGCAGCTCTCGCGCACCTTGAATCGCACGGCGGGGAAATCGACGTGGTGCTCATGGACGTCCAGATGCCCGTGCTGGACGGCAACGAGGCGGCACGGCGCATACGCGAGGAATTGGGCCTCGACGTGCCCATCGTCGCGCTGACGGCGGGCGCCCTCGTGGGCGAGCGCCAGCGGGCGCTCGATGCCGGCATGGACGACTTCGTGAGCAAGCCCTTCGATCCGCAAGTGCTGATCCGCAAGGTGCGGCGCTTGGTCGAGCTCAAGCGGGGTGAGCCGATACCGATGGTGTTCGACGACAGAAAATCGGTCGACCAGGGCGGCGCCCCGTTCGGCAAGTCGATCGACGCGGGCGTCGTCCAACAGCTGTTCGGCGACGACGCGGCGCTGTTCCAGTCGTTGCTCGGCCGGATGCTGCGCGAATACTCGGATTTGGAAGGCTCGGTGACCGTTCCCTCGGACGAGATTAACCGGCGCCACCTCAAGGGACGCCTCCACAAGCTGAAGGGCAGCGCGGGGATGATCGGTGCGACGCACCTCATGCGGCTCGCGGGGGCGGCCGAACGCACGCTGCAGGAATCCCGGCCGGACGAGGCGATCGACGGCGCCCTCAAGAAACTCTCCGCAGCGCTCGCCGGCCTGCGGGAAGATGCCGAGCAGTATCTGTCGAACCGGGCGGCGCAGGGCGCAGTCCGCCCGCAGGCGCCGGACCAGGAGATGTCCGCCGGCCGGGGGACGGCCGATTTCGGCGATATCGACGAGCTGTGCGCCCTGCTCGAGACGCAAAATCTGGCGGCGGTCGACAAATTCGAGGCCATGGCTCCGGCGCTGCGCCAAATGCTCGATACCGCGCGGTTCGCCGGCCTGCACGAGGCCGTCGACAACCTGGATTTTCAGCCCGGCGCCGAATTGCTTCGCGAAGCCTTCCGCGAACGGTACGTTACCGCGGCGTAATGATTGCAGCGGACCGGCCCGGGCCCCTCCTGGTGTATAACGGGCCCAGTTGCGCTTCTCGAGGAGAGATCATGCGGAGTCTGAAATACGCGCTTGCGGCGACCCTGGCATGCGCGGTCCTGGGGGCGGCCCAGTTGCTCCTGGCGGCGCCGGCGGCGCTTGCGGCGGGCCAAGAGCCCGCGGCATCGGCTGCGGACGCCGCGAAGGAGAAAAGCCGGGAGGCCGCCCAGGCGGTCAAGCACGATGCGGTGGTGGTGGGCGAGGCCGTGAAGGACGGCGCGCAAAAAGTGGCCGTAGCCGCCAAGGATGTGGCTGTCGAAGTGGCCGAAGCCGCGAAGCAGGGCGCCCAGGAAGTGGCCTCGGCCGCCAAGACCGGCGCCGAGAAGACCAAGGCGGCGGTGACCGGCGAGAAGCCGTCCGACAAGCCGCAGGCGGCGAAGACGCCGTGATGCCCTCCAAGATGTCGCGCCGATCGCTCGTCAAACTGGGGCTCGCCGCGGGCGCCCTGGTCCCGGCGCTGGCACCCGGGAAGTGCGTCGCCGGCGCGGTGCCCCCGCTGCTCGATGCGAATGACCCGATGGCACGGGCTCTGGGCTTCACGCGCAATGCGTCGAGCGTCGATCCCAAGGCGAATCCGAACTTCAAGCCCGGCCAGACGTGCCTGACCTGCGTGCAATATCTGGGCAGGCCCGGCGACGCCGTCGGCGGCTGCAACATTTTCCCCGACCACACCGTCCCGCCCGGAGGCTGGTGCAGGACTTGGGCGGCCAAGCCGGCGTAGGCCGGCGGCGCTAGGCCGAGAGGCGCCGCGCGGCAGCGGGATTGGCCGCGCCGTCCTGAAAGGCCAGCAGGCCGTGCAGCGCGTCGACCAGCGGCATCGGGCGGCCGTAGAAATACCCCTGCGCGCATTGCACGCCCAGCTTTCTCACGCTGTCGGAAATTTCCTGGTTCTCCACGAATTCGGCCACGGTCTCCAGGCCGATCTCGCCGGCAATCTGCACCATTGCGCGGATCAGCGCGCGCGAACGGGCGTTGCTCAGCACGTCGCGCACGAATTTGCCGTCGATCTTGATCCGATGCACGTCGAGATCCTTCAAATGCATCAGCGATGAGAGTCCCGTCCCGAAATCGTCCAGGGCCACGCGGGATCCGATTTGCGTCATCCGGGCAATGAAGCGCTGCGTGGCCTTGAGGTTGCGAACCGCCGCCGTCTCGGTGAGTTCGAAGTCGAGCATTCCCGCGGGAATGCCGTGAAGCTTGATCTCGCTGCGCACGAAGTCGGCGAAGGCGGGCTGGCTCAGCGACTGGCCGGTGATGTTCATCGCGAAGCTGGCGCGCATGGCGCGCAGTTCCTCGGCCTTCGGGGCCAGCGTCGTCAGTACGCGGGCGAGCACCCAGCGGTCGAGCCGCTCGAGCAACTGATAGCGCTCGGCGGCATCGAGAAACCCGGCGATCGACACCTCGCCGCCGCCGCGCTGCACCCGGAGAAGGATCTCGAAATGCCGGGGCGCGGTGGAGTCGCCGAACGTCAGGATGGGCTGCGCATACAGCACGAAGCGGTCGTTATCGAGCGCATCGAGCACTTCGCGCGATTCGCGCACCTCTTGATGGCGCCGCATGACGGTATGATCGCCCGTCACGTAGAGTTCGACGCGGTTGCGGCCGCGCTCCTTGGCGACGCGGCAGGCGGTCTCCGCGGCCGCGAGGGCGTGTTGAAAGGAGGCGGCGTCCTCGAGCTCGACGACGCCCAGACTGGCGGTCACCCGCACCGGCATGCGCGACTGGTCGAGTTGCTCGATGCCCTCGCGCGTCTGGTCCGCCCAATGCCGGGCCTGGTTGAGCGTATGCCCGAACAGCACCGCGGCGAACCGGTCGCCCGAAAGATGGGTCGCGATACTGCCGTCGGGCGGGAGCCGCGACAGCCAGTATCGTCCCACTTCGCGAATGAGCCCGTCGCCGGCTTCGAATCCGGACATTTCATTGACGACGTGGACCTGGTCGAGGTTGGCGTACACCACGCAGGCCGTGGCGTTCGAACGGCTGCGAAAGGCCACCTCGGCCTCGAAATCCGGACGCTGCAGCAGCCCCGTGGCGGCGTCGAGCCGCGCGGCAAGCATCAGCTTCAAGGCAGGAACCGCCGCCGTCAACGCCGCGAGGTCGGAGGCGGAATAAGAAGGCTGTTCGTGGTTGCGCAGGAGCGCGACGAAGCCCGCGCCGGGGCCCGTGCCGAGAGCGCAGATCAAGATACGGTAGGGGAGAACTTCCGCCTTTTGCCTCAGTCGCACCCGGTTCATGACCGGATGCTCGATTCCGGCACGCGCCATCGGCCACAGGAAATTCCGGGCGATGTCCATGATGACGGCGCCCCTCGCCGGCGCAGGCGACGGTCTGATTCGCTCTGCGAACAACGACGGGGCGTAAATGACGGCGTGCGCGCTTGCGAAATCCTTCGCCAAGGCGTCGAAACGGGTGTCCGTATGCTGCTCCTCGCGGCCGGAATGGTTTCTGCAACCGGCCCCGAATCGGTTCGCGGGCAGTTGCAGTGCAGAATCTTGCGTCGGGGAAGCCCTTAGCGGTTGGGATTGCGTCACACACTGAGAGCGCGACGGCGGGTGGGAATGTAAAATCTTGCCGAAACCCGAGATTACGTAAAATGCACCCGGCGCCGGAAGGCCCGCGGGGACCTGCCGGTGCCGCGGGTGAAAAAGCGGGTGAAGTACGCCGGATCTTCGAAGCCGAGATAGTAGGCGACCTGGGCGACCGTCATGGGCGTGTACCGCAGCTGCCGCTCGGCTTCGACCAGCCGCCGTTGATGCACCAGCGCAATCGGCGTCTGTCCCGCCACCGCCAGGCAGGCCCGACGCAGCCGCGACAGCGACACTTCGAGCTCGCGAGCGTAATCCGCCACGGTGGCGCCATGCCGGTGGCGCCGCTCCATGGACTGCCGAAATTGCGCCACGAGTTCGCCGTCCCGGACCGACGCCCCGGGATCACCGGGCCCGGGTCGGACGACCCGCAGAACGTTGGCGAGCAGCGCGCCCAGGAGACCGCGCATGGCGGCGTCGCGTCCGAATGCCGATCGGCCGAACTCGCGGAGCAGGAGGGTCCCGATCTGGGCGATATCCGTGGCATCGAACTCGGCACGCGAAAGCGCCATGGACGCAGGCCGCTCCAGCGGCTCCGGGTCCGGGCCCGCGGCGGCGCAGGCGAGGGCGCGCGCCAGCCCCGCGGCGAAGGAGACCACCAGGCCGGCGGTGTTTTCCTGGAAGTCGAACGCGTGCACCGTTCCCGGGGGCACCACCACGATGGCGGGTCCCTTCAGGACGTCCCGGTGATCATCGAGCCGCAAGTCGATCCGCCCGCGGTCGATCACCAACAATTGGTGCAGCTCCTGATGGCGGTGCGCGGCGATGGCCCAGTCGTGCAGAGCGCTGCGCGCGGCGATCGTCTCGATGTGCACCGTTCCCTCCTCGGGCGGCCGCGGCGGGTCTCCGTAAAGGAAGAAGGCCGGGATCGCCGGCGCTTCCCGAGCACGCCCGCGGTGTGACGCAGCCGATCGCATGACGGAAAAGTACAAGTTTCCGTCGTTCGCGTCCATTCCTCCCTGCCGGCGCTCTTCACCACCATGTCGGGGTCATGAAGCAATGCCAGGTGGTCATCATCGGAGCCGGTCCGTCGGGACTCCTCCTGGCGCAATTACTGCACCGGCAGGGCATCGACTCGGTGGTGCTCGAGCAGCGTTCTCGCCCCTATGTCGAGGCGCGGATTCGCGCCGGCTTGCTGGAGCAGGGCACGGTCGATCTGCTGCAGGAGGCGGGGGTGGCCCAACGCCTGCACGAGGAAGCGCTGGTGCACGGCGGCTTCGAAATCGCCTTCGGCGGCCGCGTGCAGCGCATCGACCTCGCGGGACTCACCGGCAAGCGAGTCTCGGTGTACGGTCAGACGGACATTCAACGGGATCTGGGCGAGGCGCGGGATGCCTCCGGACGTCCCGTGCATTATGAGGCGCGGGACGTCGAGATCGAAGGATGGGATGGGGGCCGGCCTCGGGTGGTGTACACGCTGCACGGCGCCCGGCACGAGCTGGAGTGCGACTTCATCGCGGGGTGCGACGGTTACCATGGAGTTTGCCGCCGGAGCGTCCCGCCGGACAGAATCACCGTGTACGAGCGCACCTATCCCTTCGGCTGGCTGGGAATTCTCGCGGACGTCCCGCCGCTGTCGGGAGAGCTGATATACGCCAATCATGCGCGGGGATTCGCGCTCTGCAGCATGCGCTCCCGGACGCGCAGCCGCTACTACGTCCAATGCGCCCTGAGCGAACGCGTCGAGGACTGGCCGGACGAGCGATTCTGGTTCGAGCTTGCGGCGCGCCTGCCGGACAGCGTCGCGGCGCGTTTGGCCACCGGGCCGTCGATCGAAAAGGGCATTGCGCCCCTGCGCAGCTTCGTGGCATCGCCCATGCGATTCGGCCGATTGTTCCTCGTGGGAGATGCCGCGCATATCGTGCCGCCCACGGGAGCGAAGGGCTTGAATCTTGCGGCGGCGGACGTCAGGGTGCTGCACCAGGCGATCGGCGAGTTCTACCGGGGCGGCGGGATGCGCCTGATCGAGGAGTATTCGCCGCGGGCGCTGCGGCGGGTCTGGATGGCCACGCGCTTCTCATGGTGGTTCACGACGTTGCTGCATCGCTTCGGCGACGATCCGTTTGCGCAGGAACTGCAGCTGGCGGAACTCGACTACTTGTCGCAATCCGACGCCGCGCGCGCGAGCCTCGCCGAGAACTACGTCGGGTTACCGTTCTAGCTGCCGCTCCAGGCGGTCCAGGACCTTCATGGCCGGCAGGCACTGGGCGAGGCTCGCGTTCGGCTCGCGGCGCTCGCGAATGGCCGCGAAGAACTCCCGATCCTGCAGTTCGATCCCGTTCATCGATACGTCCACCCTGGAGACGTCGATCGGATTGTTCTTGCCGTCGAGCAGGTCGTCGTAGCGCGCGATGTAGGTGCCGTTGTCGCAGATGTAGCGGAAGAACGTCCCAAGCGGCCCGTCGTTGTTGAAGGACAGAGATAGCGTGCAAATCGCCCCGGAGCTCGATTTCAGGCCGATCGCCATGTCCATCGCGATTCCGAGCCTGGGATGTTTCGGGCCTTGCAGCGCGAAGCACTCGGACACGTCCTCGCCGCACTGGTAGGCGAAGAGGTCCACGGTGTGGCAGGCGTGATGCCAGAGCAGGTGGTCGGTCCAGCTGCGCGGTTTGCCGAGCGCGTTGATGTTCGTGCGGCGAAAGAAGTAGGTCTGGACGTCCATCTGCTGGATCTTGATCTCGCCTGCCCGTATCCGCTGGTGCATCCACTGATGGCTCGGATTGAAGCGGCGCGTGTGACCGGCCATCGCGACGACGCCGGTCTCCCGTTGCGTGCGCACCAGGCGTTCGGAGTCGGCCAGGGAATCGGCCATCGGAATCTCGATCATCACGTGTTTGCCGGCGCGCATGCACTCGACTCCCTGGGAGGCGTGCATCTGCGTGGGCGTCGTCAGGATTACGGCGTCGAGTCCCGGCTGCGCCAGGCTCTCCGCCAGGTTCGCCGTCCAGTGCGGAATATCCCACTGCTTCGCGACCTCCCGCGCGGCGTCCGCGTTCGAACCGGCAACGCTCACCACCTCGATGCCCGGTATCCGGGCCATCGCCTCCAGGTGCTTGATTCCAAAAGCGCCGTGTCCGGCGAGACAAACCTTCATGATGCGCTCCTGTTGGCCAAAATCATGAGCGCCGCTGCCGTATTCGAGGCGGGCACGTGATAGTGGCGATAGACTTCGATTGCATCCTCGTCAAGGGCGCCGCGCATGACGTGCCACATCACCATCTCGATGCCTTCGGAGCCGGATTCGCGCATGTATTCGGTGTGCGTGATCCGGGTGAGCGCCAGAGGATCGCGGGTCAGGCCGTCCAGGAAGGCTGCATCGAAGTCCTGGTTGATGAGTCCGGCGCGCTCGCCCTGCAGCTGGTGCGACATGCCTCCCGTTCCATAGATGAGGACCCGCAGGTCCCCGCCGAACCCTGCAACGGCCCTGCGGATCGCCTGGCCCAGCTTGTAGCAGCGCGCGCCGGTCGGCGGCGGATATTGGACGACGTTGACGCAGATCGGAATCACGGGAAACGGCCAGGCGGCGGGCTGTCCGCAGGTGATCGACAACGGGACCGTGAGACCGTGGTCGACGGGCATTTCATTCGCGATGGTCATGTCGAACTCATCGAGAATGAGCGATTCGGCGAGATGCCAGGCGAGTTCGGGGTGACCCAGCACCTTCGGGACGGGCCGGGGCCCGAACCCCTCGTCCGCGATTGGAAATTCGTCCGCGACGCCGATGAGGAACGTTGGAATGATCTGCAGCGAGAGCGCGTTTGCGTGGTCGTTGTAGACGACGATGGCGACGTCCGGCTTGAGCTCCGCCAGCCATTTGCGCGCAGGCTCGTAGCCCTTGAACAGCGGCTCCCAGTACGGGGTTCCGGTCTTGCCCTTGTCGATCGCCACGCCGATGGCGGGCACGTGAGAACAGGCGATGCCTGCGACGACCCTAGCCATGATGAGACTCCGGGTCGGCTTCCGGCTGCTTGAAGCGGTTGCCATCCACGTTGCGGCCGCCTGCGAGCATCATCTGCGCGTAGGCCTCCGTGGACATTCCGCACATCCTGCCCGCGACGTCCTGAAATGTCAGGCCATCGCAAAAGGCGATCTTGATGGTGTAGTAGATGTTGCCGCCCACCCTGAGCATGCCGAGCCAGTCGCGCTCCAGCACCGTGCGGCGCTGTTCCGGGCTCAAGGGGAACCGGTCGAGGTACGCGGCCTCGTTTTCCTTGAAGCTCTTGCGGTTCTCCGGCTTGGCCAGCGACATGCAGAACATGTTCAGCGCATAACCGCTGCGGCCGCGCCGGGCATCGTAGACGTAGGTTCCGGGTATGCTTTCGTAATCGCGAGTGTTGGACATGGGGGCTCCCTAGCCGGTGGCTCTGATTCCGGCGTGGCCGTCCGGAAGAATTTCCTGGCGGACGATGCTGCGAATCACCTGGATCGCCTTGCGCATGAGCGCGGTCGTCGGCCGCTGCGTCGAAGTCGCGATGCACAGTGGAATCGATAGGCCCTGGGCGCCGATCTGGATTGCCACCACTTGATCTCCGAATGCGCTCGAGCGGACGGCGCTCGCCGGCAGCACCGCATGGCCGTATCCCTGCCGCACGAGATCGACGACCGCCGGGATCGACTCGATCTCGTGCGCCACGCGGATTTGACGGCCGACGGAGGCGACGGCGCCTTCGACCACCATGCGCATGGCGTGAGGCCGGCTGGGTATGATCAGCGGAAGTTCGGCGAGCTTCGCGAGCGTGATCGCGGACGGAAGCGCAACCCGGCGCGTCTTGCGGGCGCCGTCCGAACCGGACCGGCCGCCGGCCGCCGGCCGCCCGGGCAGCGGGGCAATCAAGTACAACGGCTCGTTCAGGAGCGGGAGCACATCGACGTTCGCCGAGGGGCTTGCGTTGTACACCAGGCCGAAATCGACGCGGCCCATGTGGAGCCATTCGAGGATGTAGGCCGACAAGCCCTCGACGGTGCCGAGGCGGGCGTTGGGCAGGATTTCGCCGCAGGCCTTCACGAGCGGCACCGTGATGGTGCTGCCGAGACTCGGGGGCAGGCCGAGCGCCACGCTTCCGCAATCGCCCAGGCGCTGATCCTCGAGGTCGGCGCGAATGCGCCCGACCTGCGCGAGAATGCCGCGTGAATGTTCCAGCAGGCGCGAGCCCGCCGCGGTGAGGACCACCCCGCGTCCATTGCGCTCGAAGAGATTGTGGCCCAGTTCGACCTCCAGCTGCCGCACGTAGCGGCTCAAGGAGGGCTGCACCACCGACAGAAAAGCGGCGGCGCGCGTGAAGCTGCCGAGTTCTGCCACGTGGCGAAAATACTCCAGCTGTTTCAGATCCATGGTTCCGTGGTCCGGTATAAGTTATGCGAAAATCACATAACTGATATATGGGTCATTCACTTGAAGTATACGTGATAATGAAGTTCCGAACTACCTGCGACCGACACAACGAGGTGACGCCATGATCGGACGATCCGGCTGCGCAGTGCGCAACATCACGCGCGCATCGAAGGAAGACGTCGAAGCCTTGGGCCGTTTCGGCGTCGCGACCGTCCATGAGGCGATGGGGCGGGTGGGGCTGCTCGCCCGGTACATGCGGCCGATCTATCCCAATGCGAAGGCCTGCGGCACGGCGCTGACGATACTCGCACATCCCGGCGACAACTGGATGCTGCACGTGGCGGCGGAATTGCTGCAGCCCGGCGATATCGTGGTTCTGGCAACCTCGTCGGAGAACTCCGACGGCATGTTCGGCGACCTTCTCGCGACCTCGTTTCGCGCGCGCGGAGCCGTCGGGCTGGTGATCGATGCGGGTTGCCGCGATACCGCGGATCTGCACGCGATGGCGTTTCCGGTTTGGTCCCGGGCCATCAACGCCAAGGGAACGGTGAAGGCGACGGTCGGATCGGTCAATACGCCGGTGGTCTGCGCTGCCGCCCTGGTGAATCCCGGCGACGTGGTGGTCGCGGACAACGACGGCGTCGTCGTGGTGCCCAAGGCGTCGGCCGCGGGCGTGGCCGCGGCGGCGGCCCAGCGCGAGGCGAAGGAGGCGGTAAACCGCAAGCGCCTGGCGTCCGGCGAACTAGGTCTCGACATCTACGGCATGCGCGAACCGCTCGCCAAGGCGGGCTTGAAATATTTCGAGGATGAGGCCGCCTGCCTGCGCGAGTCGCGGAAATGACCGCCCCCGCGAAGGATCCGTCGAGGAGCTGTCTTCCCCCGGATCCTCATCCCGTCAAGCCCGGCTTGATACTGCCGCCCATGGCCTGCGACGCGCATTGCCACGTGTTTGGACCGGCGGCACGTTTCCCCTATTCGCCGGAGCGCAGCTACACACCGCCCGATGCCCCGGTCGAAAGCCTGCGCCGGCTGCATGCGCACTTAGGGCTCTCCCGCGCGGTCATCGTGCATGCGAGCTGCCACGGCAGCGACATGGCGGTGACGCTGGATGCGATCGCCTCGAGCGGGGGCGCGTATCGCGGCGTTGCCTGCGTCGAAGGCGGCGTGACCGATCGCGAATTGCGCACCCTGCACGAGGGCGGCATTCGCGGGATCCGCTTCAATTTCGTCAGGCATCTGGGCGGCGTGCCGGACCTTGGCGTGTTCCATCGGCTGCTCGCGCGCATCAAGCCGATGGGCTGGCACGTCGTCCTGCACCTGGATGCCGAGGACATACTGGCACAGCATGAATTGCTGGGGCGCATCGAGGTACCCTTCGTCATCGATCACATGGGCCGCGTCAAGGCGGCGGAGGGCCTCGATCAGCCGCCGTTTCAGGCGTTGCTCGGCCTTTATCGCCGCAATCCGCTCGCCTGGATCAAGATCTGCGGGGCGGAGCGGGTGTCTGCCGGGAAGCGGCCCTTCCGCGATGCGATTCCGTTCGCTCAGGCGCTGCTCGCCGCGGATCCTGCGAGAGTTTTGTGGGGCACCGACTGGCCGCATCCGAACATCGGCAAGGACATGCCCAACGACGGCGAGCTCGTGGATTTGCTGGGTGAAATCTGCCCGGATCCCGAGATCAGGCGGCGTGTTCTGGTGGACAATCCGACCCGCATGTACTGGACGGATTGACGCAAGGGGGGGCGATGATCATCGACTGTCACGGGCATTACACGACGGCGCCCGGCGCCCTGCAAAAATTCCGGGATGCGCAGCTTGCCGGATTGAAGGAACAGCGGGACGTACCCCTGGAGGCGGCGGGGCCGATCAGCGACGAGGAGATCCGGGACAGCCTGGAGAACGCGCAGCTGAAGCTGCAGCGCGCCCGGGGGACCGATCTTACGATCTTCTCGCCGCGCGCCTCCGCAATGGCGCACCACATCGGCGGCGAAACGACCAGCCTCCGATGGACGCGCGCGTGCAACGATCTGATCCATCGGGTCTGCCGGCTGTACCCCGATAATTTCGTCGGGGTGTGCCAGCTGCCGCAGTCGCCCGGCGTCGCCCCGGCAAACAGCGCCGGCGAGCTTCAACGCTGCGTCGAGGAACTGGGCTTCGTCGGCTGCAATCTGAATCCGGATCCGTCCGGCGGACATTGGACCTCGCCGCCGCTCACCGACCGGCACTGGTATCCGCTGTACGAAAAGATGGTGGAGCTCGACGTGCCGGCCATGGTGCATGTGAGCGCGTCGTGCAATCCCAATTTCCATGCCACCGGCGCGCACTACCTCAATGCCGACACGACGGCGTTCATGCAGTTCTTGACCGCCGACTTGTTCAGCGACTTTCCGACCCTGCGCTTCATCATTCCCCACGGCGGCGGCGCGGTGCCCTATCATTGGGGCCGGTACCGGGGGCTGGCCCAGGACCTGAAGCGGCCGCTGCTGGAGGAATCTTTGTTGAAGAACGTCTTCTTCGATACCTGTGTCTACCATCAGCCGGGGATCGACTTGCTCCTGAAGGTGATTCCCGCCGCCAACATCCTCTTCGGATCGGAAATGGTGGGCGCCGTTCGGGGCGTCGATCCCCAAACGGGCTTTCATTTCGACGATACCAAGCGCTATCTGGATGCCGTGGCGCTGCCCCCGGGCGACCGCCAGAGGATTTTCGAGGGCAATGCGCGCCGGGTTTTTCCCCGCCTCGACCAGATACTGTCGGTGCGCCGGCGGGTGGCGCCGTGAGGGACGATCGCCCGCCGTTCCGGGCGGACCACGTGGGCAGCCTGCTGCGCCCACCGGAACTGAAAGCGGCCCGGGAACGCTTCGCGACGGGGGAGATCACGGCCGCGCAGCTGCGCGCGGTCGAGGACGCCGCGATCCGCGAGGCCGTGGCGATGCAGGAGCGCCTGGGATTGCAAGGGATCACCGATGGGGAATTTCGCCGCGGCTCCTGGCACATGGACTTCCTGTACCGGCTGGGCGGCGTGACGCGGGTGGAACAGCAGCTCAGCGTCCGGTTTCACAACGAGAAGGGCGATATCGAGTTCACGCCCGCCGCCCTGCAGGTCACGGGCAGGATCTCGTTGCAGGAGTGCATTTTCGGCGCGGACTTCGCCTTCCTCAAATCGATCGCCAAGGGCACCCCCAAGCTGACCATTCCGAGTCCCAGCATGATCCACTACCGCGGCGGGCGCGCGTCCATCGATGCCGGTGTGTATCCGGACATGGGGGATTTCTGGCGGGATCTGTCCGGCGCGTATGCGGACGAAGTCGAGCAGCTCGGGAAGCTCGGGTGCACCTACCTGCAGTTGGACGATACCAGCCTCGCGTATCTCAACGATCCGGCGCAGCGCCGGCACATGGCGCAGATCGGCGGCGATGCGGACCAGCAGCATCTCGTCTACATCGACACCATCAACGCGGCGCTCGCGAAGAAGCCGCCCGGGATGACCGTGTGCACGCATCTGTGCCGGGGCAATTTCCGCTCCTCCTGGGTCGCGGAGGGCGGCTACGATCATGTCGCGGATGCGTTGTTCGGGCGGCTGAACGTCGACGGCTTCTTCCTCGAGTACGATGACGATCGATCGGGCGGCTTCGAGCCTCTGCGCTTCGTGCCACGCGGGAAGAAGGTCGTTCTGGGACTGGTCACCTCGAAGCGCGGTGCGATCGAGAGCAAGGACGCGTTGAAGCGAAGGATCGACCAGGCGGCCCGATACGTTCCATTGGATCAGCTGGCGCTGAGCCCGCAATGCGGATTCTCGTCCACCATCGATGGAAATGCGTTGACGATGGACGAGCAGGCCGCCAAGCTTCGGCTGATTGTGGAGACCGCGCGCGACGTGTGGGGATAGGGGCGCGCCGGCATTGCGCCGCGCCGATGAGCCATTCGGGGATATGCCATGCCGATCTACGATCATCAGCCCTCGTCACGGGGCAGCGCCTTCCTGTGGGGCGGTATCGCTCTCGGCGTGCTGTTCCTGGCGGCCGTGTTCACCCACGGATTCGGTCTGTTGGGCGGATCCGCCAAGAGCGCGGGAGCGCCGGATCTGCTGACGCGCCAGGGGGACAAGATCCTCGTCCCCGAGGGGTCCGCCTTGCGCAGCCGGCTCGTCGTGATGGCGGCGCCCGAGCAGCCCATCAGCGCCAAATTGGCGCTGCCGGCGCTGGTCGAATCCGATCCGGCGCGCACCGCCGCCGTGCTGCCGGCGCTCGGGGGCCGTGTGCGCGAATTGAAGGTCGCGTTGGGGGAACGCGTCGTTCGCGGTCAGACCCTCGCGCTCATCGATTCACCGGATCTGGCGCAGGCCTATGACGACAACGACAAGGCGGCGGACGCTTTCCGGCTGACGGACAAAGCCCTGGCGCGGCAGAGGGAGCAATCGAAGATCGGCACGGTCTCGGACCAGGATTTGGACCAGGCCAACAGCAACTATGCGCAAGCCGGGGCCGAATACGCGAGAACCCAGGCGCGCCTGAAGACGCTCGGCGCGTCCGCCGACACCAAGCCGCCGTCCCGGCTGCTGACGGTCACCGCGCCGCTCAGCGGCAGCATCACGACCCTGGCGGTGACGCCCGGTACCATCATCAATGACCCCACCCAGTCGATCATGACGATTGCCGACCTCAGCACCGTCTGGGTGACGGCCATGGTGCCGGAAAAGGACGTCGCCGCAATTTCGAAGGATCAGGACGCCGAGGTCCGCCTGATGGCATATCCCGATCGGGCGCTGTACGGCAAAGTGCTGTTCGTCTCCGACGTGATCGAGCCTGACTCACACCGGAACAAGCTGCGGATCTCATTCGCGAACGCCGATCACGCCCTCAAGCCGAACATGTTCGCGACGGTGACGCTGCTGGGGGCGCCGCGCTCGCGCGTCGTTCTGCCGAGCTCGGCGCTGCTGATGAACAACGACCGGACCAGCGTGTTCGTGGCCGTTGCCCCGTGGACTTTCGAGCGGCGCAGCGTCGATCCGGAGCTCGAGGAGGGGACATCGGTCGCAATCCGCTCCGGCATCAACGCCGGCGACCAGGTCGTCGTCAAGGGCGGAATCCTGCTGAATGATTGATCAATTCGTCACCTTCTGCCTGCACCGGCGCATTGCGGTCATGGTGCTGGCGGCGCTGCTCGGCGGGTTCGGCATCTACGCCTGGGAAACCCTGTCGGTCGAGGCATACCCCGAGCTCGGGGACGTCGCCGCGCAGGTGACGACGCAAATTCCGGGCCTCGCCGCCGAGGAAGTCGAGCAGCTCATCACGGTGCCGCTCGAACGGGCGATCAACGGGACACCGGGCATGATCCTGATGCGCTCCCAGAGCACCTTCGGCCTGTCGCTCATCACCGTGCTGTTTCGCGACGGCTACGACGACTACTGGGTTCGGCAACGCCTCGATGAGCGCATCGGTCAGACGGTGCTGCCGGCCGGTGCCGCGCCCGCGACGGACCCGGTGTCGGGGCCGGGCGGCGAGATCTACCGCTACACTCTCGAGTCGGATACCAAGAATCTCCAGGAATTGTCCGAGATCCAGCGCTGGAAGGTGATTCCGGCCCTCAAATCCGTCCCCGGCGTCGTCGATGACGTCAATTTCGGCGGCTTCACCACCGAATACCAGCTCGATCTCGATCCGAAGCAGCTCCAGCACTACGGGCTCGGCATCACCGATGTCATCAATGCCGTGAACGACAACAATACCAATGCCGGCGGCGGCCGCGTCTCGCGGGGCGATCAGAGCTACGTGATCCGCGGCGTCGGCCTGATCCGCACCCTGGAACAAATCGGTTCGATCGTCGTGACCCAGGTGAGCGGCACCCCGGTGTTGGTGCGCGACCTCGGGCGCACCACGCTCAGCCACCAAGAGCGCGAAGGGATCCTCGGCAAGGACCGCAATCCCGACACGATCGAGGGGATCGTGCTGATGTTGAAGTACCAAAACCCCTCGGAAACCTTGCGCGGCATTCACGCCAAGGTGACCGAACTCAACCGCGCGTTGGCGAATGACGGCGTCAGGATCGTGCCGTACATCGATCGCGACAATCTGGTCCGGGCGACGGTCCACAAGGTCGGCCAAACGATTCTCGAAGGCATCTCGCTCGTCTTCCTGATACTGATCGTGTTCCTCGGCAGCCCGCGCAGCGCACTGGTCGTGGCGGTGACCATCCCGCTCGCGCTGGTGTCGGTGTTCTCGCTGCTCAATCTCACCCACGTGTCGGCGAACCTCCTGTCGCTGGGCGCCATCGACTTCGGAATTCTGGTCGACGGGGCCATCGTCGTGACCGAGTCGGTGCTGCGGCGGCGCGAGGCGCTGCCCGACGAGGTGCTGAGTGAAGACGAGGCCAGGGCCGCCACGCTGCAGGTGACGCGGCCGATTTTTTTCGCCAGCCTCATCATCATCACGGCCTATCTGCCCATGTTCTCCTTCGAGCGGGCGGAGGCCAAGCTCTTTACGCCCATGGCCTATACGATGGGCTATGCCCTGTTCGGCGCGCTGTTGACCACGCTGGCGCTGGTGCCGGGCCTCGCCTACATGGCGTTCCGCCAGCCCGGCCGGGTCTATCACAACCGCTGGCTCGAGCGCCTCACCGTCTGGTACGACCGGGTGCTCGCCGCGTGCCTGGATCAGCCGCGCATCACCTACGGGGTCGCGAGCTTCGCGCTGCTGGCGGTCGTGGGGCTGGGGGCCACCGTGGGCCGCGACTTCCTGCCGGATCTCGACGAAGGGGCGCTGTGGCTGCAGGTGCAAATGCCCACCGGGCTCGCCTTGAACAAGGCGAGCGACATGGCGAGCGACCTGCGCCGGGCGATCTTGAAGTACCCGGAAGTGTCCTACGTCGTCACGCAAACCGGCCGCAACGACGACGGTACGGATCCTTGGACCATGTCCCACATCGAGGCGCCGGTCGGACTCACCAACTACGACAGCTGGCCGAACCACGAGTCCAAAAAGCAGTTCCTCGACAAGTTGGCGGCGGGACTTGCCAAGGAGCTGCCCGGCTATTCCATCGGCATCAGTCAGCCCATCATCGACGGTGTCAACGACATGATCGGCGGCGCCCACAGCCCGCTGGTGATCAAGATATTCGGCGACGATTTGCATGAGCTGCGCGATATCGGGGCGCAGATCGTGCGCGTGCTGTACACCATCCAGGGCACGTCCAGCGCGTCCATTTTCCAGGAGCCGCCGATCCCGCAGATGGAGATCAACCTGGATCGAGAACGCGCCGCCCGCTATGGGATCAATATGACGGAGGTGTTGAATGTCATCCAAACCGGGGTCGGCCAGGCGTCGGTGTCCACGGTGTATGTGGGTGAAAGAACCTATCCTCTGACGGTGCGGTATACGCAGGAGGACCGCAACTCGCCCGAAGCGCTCGGGAATCTCCTGGTGACCACCGCGAGCGGCGCGCAAATCCCGTTGTCCCAGCTCGCAGAGGTTCGAGCGCGCACCGGCGAGAGCACCGTCACGCGCGAGAACGGCCAGCGCAACCTGACCATCCGCATCGACAACCGCGACCGCGATCTGACGTCGTTTCTCGAGGAGGCGCAGAAGAGAATCGGCGAGCAGGTCCATTTCGACAAGAACAAGATTCGGCTGGAGTGGGGCGGCCAGTTCGAGAATCAGCGGCGCGCGGAAGCACGGCTCCTGGTGATCCTCGCCCTGGTGCTGGGGATGATGCTGATCTTTCTGACGGTCGGCCTCAAATCTTTCCGGCAGGCGCTGTTGATCTTGGGCGTGGTGCCGCTTGCCACACTGGGCGGATTGATTTCGCTGCACCTCACGGGCCAGAACTTGAATGTGGCGAGCGGGGTCGGCTTCATAGCGCTGTTCGGTGTGGCGGTGCAGAACGGGATCATCATGGTGTCGAATCTCAACCGCATGCGAAAATCCGGGTTGGAACTGCATGAAGCGATCATGAAAGGGGCGACCGAGCGCTTGCGGCCGGTGCTGATGACGGCGACCGTTGCCACCTTGGGAATGTTGCCGGCGGCGCTCCACACGGGGGTCGGCAGCGATGTGCAGCGCGGCATTGCGACCGTGGTAGTCGGCGGCCTCGCCATCTCCACCGTATTGACGCTGATCGTTCTGCCGTCGATGTACCATGTGATCGAGCACTGGGCCGAACAGCGCCACGGGCAAGCCCGGTGGGGTGCATGATGGCCCGCCGGTCCGGCGCGACGGTCGGCAGCGGGCTGATCGCTCTGCTCTGTGCCTGCGCGGTCGGGCCGAATTTCAAGCGCCCAACCCCGCCCGCCGACGGCACTTACGGCAGCGCCCCCATGCAGGGAGACACCGCGTCGGCCGTGACCCCGGCCGGCGACGCGCAGCACTTCGTGGCCGGCATGGACATCCCGAGCCAGTGGTGGACCTTGTTCAAGAGTGCGTCCCTCAACCGGTTGGTGGAACGGGCGTTGCGGGGCAATCCGGATGTGGGCGCGGCGCAGGCGGCACTGCGGCAGGCTCACGAGTTGTATTTGGCTCAGTGGACCAGCTTCTTTCCAGTGGTCCAGGGCGGCTTCAACGGCACTCGAGCCAAGAACGCCGTCGGCAGCATCGCCAATCCCACCAACCTCCCGCAATCGAATCCGTATTACAACCTCTATACGGCCCAGCTCACCGTGAGCTACCTGCCCGATGTCTTCGGCGGCACGCGGCGCGCCGTCGAGGCCGCCAAGGCCCAAGCCGAGGTGGGCCGGTTTCAGCTCGAGGCAACCTACCTCACCTTGAGCAGCAACGTCGTGGTCACCGCCGTGCAAGAGGCCTCGCTGCGGGGCCAAATCGCCGCGACCGAGCGGATGCTCGAGCTGCAACATCAGTTGACCGACAAGGTGCAACAGCAGCGGCTGCTCGGCACCGCCAATGACCTGGACGTGCTCGCCCAGCAATCCTTGGCAGCGCAAACCGCGCAAACCTTGGCGCCGCTGCAGAAACAACTGGGTCAGACCCGCGATGCATTGACCGCCTTGCTCGGCCAGCTGCCCGCCGGGGAACCGGCAGAGACCTTCCGCCTCGATGACCTCAGCTTGCCCGCCGATCTTCCGGTCAGCCTGCCCTCGAAGCTCATCGAGCAGCGTCCCGATGTGCGCCAGGCCGAAGAGAATCTCCACGCCGCCTCGGCGGCCGTGGGCATCGCGATCGCCGACATGCTGCCGCAGTTCGCGATCAACGGCGACATCGGGTCGTCCGCGCTGAAACTTGGGCAGCTGTTTTCCCCTTACACGAGCTTCTGGGATGCGGGCGCCTCGCTCACCCAAACGCTGTTCGACGCGGGCGCGCTCTTGCACAAGAAGCGCGCGGCGGACGCCGCACTCGATCGGGCGGCGGACCAATATCGCGCCGCGGTGATTCTCGCCTGTCAGAATGTGGCCGACACCCTGCGGGCGTTGCAAGCGGACGCCGATGCGCTCAAGGCGAGCGCGGACGCGCAGCGCGCGGCGAAGCGAACCTTCGATCTGGCCCAACGCCAACAAGAGTTGGGAACGATCAGTCTGGTCGCCGTGTTGAACGCCGAACAGAGTTATCAGCAAGCCGAGTTGGCATTGGTCCAGGCCGAAGCCAACCGTTATTCCGACACCGCCGGCCTGTTCCAGGCGCTGGGCGGCGGTTGGTGGAACCGTACCGAGGAGCCCCGCTATGAGCGACCTAGTCCGACGGGAGAATAACGGCGGGGTGGCGACCCTGACCCTCAACCGCCCGGAGAAGTTGAACGCGCTCACCAAGGATATGTTCGAGGCGCTCGATGTGCACCTGAACGACATTGCGCGCGAATCGAAGAAAATCGGTCTGGTCGTTCTGCGCGGCGCCGGCGCCCACTTTTCGGCGGGCTATGACATGGGCGAGATGCTCGAGCAGGTCAAAGCGCGTGCCAAACCGCATTTCCACTCCGAGGTCATCAAGAAGACGGCGAACCTTCCGCAGCCGGTGATTTCCGCCGTTCAGGGACATTGTTCGACGGGGGCCATGGAACTCGCGCTGGCGGCCGATCTCATCGTTGCCGCCGAGTCGGCGCAATTTTCCGACGTCTATGCGCGCTGGGGCCTCACGCCCGTCTGGGGTTTGAGCCTGCGGCTGGCGCACCGCATCGGCACCGCCAAGGCGAGCGAAATGATGTTGACCTGCCGCAGCTATTCGGGACGACAGGCCGAAGCCATGCACCTCGCCAATTTCTGCTGGCCGGACGATCGCTTCGACGCGGAGCTCGCCGCCCTGTCCGCCGACATCCTGCGCAACTCGTGGTACGCGAACCAGGTGAACAAACGCGCGCTGATCGAAATCGATGGGTTGAGCCTGCATGACGCGCATCGCTTGGAGATGTTCAAGAACGAAGGCTTGGCGCCGGATGCGGCGGAGCGGATTACGCAGTTCTTCGGCAAGCGCACATCGGGATAGCCGGTGAGCCGAGTCGGGGTCACGAGGCGTCAGGCGGCGTCACTTCGATGGTCACGTGCGACAGGATCTTGAAGCCCGCCAGTTTGTTGCGATAGTACTGCGGCGTACGGGCTTGATGCGGGACGATCGAGAGAATGGCCGCGAGGTGCCCTGGGCCGACGCGCCACAGGTGCATGTCCGCGAGCCGGTCGCCGTCCCGCTCGATGGTCTTGCGCAGGCTGTCCAGCAGTTGCCGGTCGGGATTCATGTCGAGGAGAATGGCGCCCGTATCCCGGATCAGGGCATACGACCAGCTTGCGATGACGCAGGCGCCGACGATGCCCGCCAGGGGATCCATCCACAGCCAGCCGAAGGCGCGGGCGAGCAGCAATCCGACGATCACGAGCACGGACACCGCCGCATCGGCGGCTACGTGCACGACCGCCGCGCGCATGTTGTTGTCGCGATGCGTATGCCCCGCCTCGCGGATCTGCAAGGTCAATGTGCCCCGGTCCGTTTCGACGCGCCGCTCCTCGGCGGGGCCCGCGCCGTGATCATGGCCATGACGGCCGTGACTATGGCCATGAGCGCCGGGGTGGTGGCCATGAGCGCCGTGGTGGTGGCCGGCGCTCAGCAGCCACGCGCTCGCGACATTGACGGCCAACCCCAGGCAGGCGATGGGAATGGCCTCGGCGAAATGAATGGGCACGGGCGCGAACAGGCGCGCAATCGACTCATAACCGATCAGCACCGCAATCATTGCGAGCACGATCGCGCTGGCAAAGCCGGCAAGATCGCCCAGCTTCCCGGTCCCAAACGTGAAACGGCTGTCGTGCGCATGCCGGCGCGCGAAACCGTAGGCGAGGGCGGTCAGCAGCAAGGCGCCCGCGTGCGTGCTCATATGCAGGCCGTCGGCAACCAGGGCAATCGATCCGAACAGCAGGCCGCCGGCGATTTCGGCCGTCATCATCGCGCCGCATATCGCGATGACCGCCCAAGTCTTGCGTTCGCTGCGCACGTGATCCGCGCCCAAGAAGACGTGGCTGTGCCCGTGGGTGCCCGGCGCGCGGCTGTCGGTGTCCATTGCAATCCTCCCGGCCGGCCGGTTCCCGCGGCCCGTCCGGCGTCGAACTAGATCGACTTCGAAAGGCCGAAGAAGAGGCCCCGCCGCGGTCCGTATTGCGGTGCGCCGACGCCCACCCCCGTGCCGTTGCGGATCTCGTAGATCTTGTCGAAGATGTTGATCACGTCGAAACGCCCCGTCAGTGTGCCTGCACCCGGAATCGTGAACACGTGCGTCAGCCCGGTGTTGACCTGGGCATAGTAGGGCAGATGCGCCCCGTTGGGAATGTCGTCGGCGCCATAGCCGTTGGTTTGCCCCGGCGGCAACTCGAGCTCGGCGCGCAGCCCGGAACCTACGATCGCGTCGGCGCTCAGACGCGTATCGTGCCATAGGTAGGACACGCCCCCCGACGCGCTCTTCTGCTGTTCATGGTCCAGATGGATGTAGTTGTTGGCGATATAGGCGAGATCGGTGGGCGAGAAATTGAACTGAGCCGATTCGATGTCCTTGCCCTTCGCGCTCTGGGCCGCGAAATTGAAATACGCGGAGAAATGCGGCCCCGTGTAATTGGCGATGAATTCGGCGCCGTATTGCTTGCCGAAGCGGTAGTTGAACGGCGTCAGAATGATGGGGGCGCCGAACTGGCCTTCATCGATCAGATTGACCGATTGCTTGTAGTACGTGTCGATGCCCAAGGTCAGGCCGCGGGCGACCTTCTGCGCCACGCCGAAGTCGTAGTAATTGGCATGCTCGGCCTTCGGCAGCGTCGCTTCCGGCGTCAGCGGCGGATTGGTCGTGTTGTCGAATTCCGCAATGTCCTTGTCGCCCACCAGTTCGAAGGGAGGCGGGGAGATGTAGCGGGAATAGCCCGCATGCACGGTGGTGTCGGGGAGCGCCTGCCACACCGCGTTCAAGCGGGGGCTCAACTGCTTGTCGCTCGCGTAGGCCGTGAATTTGTCGAAGCGCAGTCCGTAATTCACGGTGAACGTCGGCTGCACCTTCCACTCGTCCTGCACATAGGCGCTATAGATCCATTCGGTCTTGGTGTCGTCGTCGACGATGGTGGCCGGCACGTCGCTGACGGGCGTCCCCATTTCGTTGGTCAGCAATACCTGGGAGGTCGTGTCGCTGATGGAGTGGTCGGTTTGCACGAACGCTCCAGCCCGGAGGGTGTGCTCGTCGCCGAGCTTGTAGGCGCCGTCGGATTGCGCCGCATAGGCCATGTTCTGCTTGAAGGCGCCCTGCGACACGCCCGTGAACAGCAGGTCGCCCAAGGGGTCGGGTTCGAAGGCGAGGCTCGAGTACCGGGCGATGAGGGAGCTTTGCAGGTCGAATGACCCTGCGGAATGCTGCCAGCTCAGGCCCCCGAATTGGGTCACTTCGCGCTGATTCTCGTTCAGCGCCTGGCTGGGATAGGCGGAAATGCCGTCCACGGTATAGCCCAACGGCGGCTGTTCGCCGTTCAAGTCGGGGATCTGGAATTTCCCGACCGAACTTCCCAGGATCAGGGCCACCCGGTTCGCATCGTCCAGGATGTCCTCGAAATACCCGAATCCGTGATACTGCGTGGTGTGGTCGTGTATCGGGTTGGAACGGCCGTCCGGCGACTCGATGCCGAGATCGTTGCGCAGGAAGTCGCCTTCGACCAGATAGCTGAACGGCCCCGTGCCGCCGCCGTAGGTGAAGCTCGGCTGGACTTCGCCGTGACTGCCGCCGTAGACGGATACCGACCCGCCGGGCGCTTCGATGCCGCTCTTCGTCGTGATGTCGATGATTCCCGCGGTCCTCAGGCCGTACTCGGCCGGGAGCGCGCCCGTGATGAGACTGAGCGAGGCGATGAAGCGGGGGTCCAAGGATTGCCCGAAGACGCTGATCCCCTCGGGCAGGATGATGCCGTTGAGCCGATATTGCAGGCCGTTGTGCTCGCCGCGAATGTGGAACTGCCCGAAGGAATCCTGCGCGACGTCCGGCGCCTGCAAGATGACCTGATTGAGCAGCGTGTTGTCGCCCCCGGGCATGGCGGATATCGCCGAGGAGTCGAAGGTATAGGTGGATGCGCCGGTTTCCGTCTGGATGTTGGCGCGCCCTGCGTCGAGGTGCTGGGCCGTGACGACGATGGCCGGAAGAATCGTCGAATCGTCGGAGTCTGCGTTCACGGCGTAACTGGCAGACATGATGATGAATGGCCCCGCGGCGCCGGCGGCGGCTGCCATGATTGAACGTCTGCCCATTAAAATGCCTCCAATAGCCTTGAATCCATGAGGGCCGCCCGGGATCGCACGGACGGCTCGCTCGATTGCGTTGGACTCGGTGCTAGACGGGAGGCCCGCGGCTGCGCGGCCGGGGCACCGCGGCGGTGAGCGCGGGATGCCAGGGTTCGGAACGCGCCTGGATGGTGCGTCGAACGAGGGCGGGGATGTGAAGGCGATGGCTGAACGCGGGACTGAGAACCTGCGCGAAGGCCGGGCATCGGGCACATTCAGCGTCGGCAAGCCCGGTCGCGGCCTTCAGTTCCGTGCCGTTGAGGCCCGGAAAATGGCTGAGTTCGTGGGTCAGGGCACCCTGCTGCGCCAGCATCAGCAGCAGCAAAAGGCCTAATGTTTGGAGCCGGGGTCTCATGCGAATGTGAATCAACGGCGGGTCAATAGTGAACGCTAACAGAATGCGGCCTTCTTTGCATCAGCGTCGGGGCCCACGACCTCGGGGTGGACCTCGGGGATGCAATGTCGAAGACCGGCGATTCGTCACGGTTTTGAGCCGACTGGGGCCGTATTCTTGGCTCCCGATGTGTCAGCGTTATGTTCTATCGCAGCCGTGGGTCGTGGAGCGGGAGTTCATGCCCGCCACGGCCTGGTGGAAGTTCGAGGCGCGATACAATGTCGCGGCCGAGCAGTACGTACCCGCCATCCGCGTACACGAGAACCAGACCGAGGGGGTGATGCTCCGCTGGGGAATGATCCCTTCCTGGCTGGAGGGTCGACTCGAGGGTCCCCCGCGCATCAGCGTCAGTGCAGACCGGGTCGACAGTTCCAAGATCTGCGGCGGCGCGTGGGCCGGCGGGCAGCGTTGCATCATCCCCATGGCTGGATTCTATGCGTGGCAGCTCACCCCGGAAAAGCACCGCCAGCCGTATTTCGTGCACGTGAGGGATCGCGACGTGTTCGGCGTTGCGGGCCTGTGGGACCGCTGGGTCAGCGAGGAGGACGACGTGATCGAAAGCGTCACCCTGATCTCGGTTGCCGCCAACGAATTGGTGTCCGGAATCGCGGGCCCGATTTGGGGGATGCCATCCATCCTGCGGCGCCGGGACTATGCGACCTGGCTGCAGGGAGATCCGCACGCCGCTCGAGCGGCGCTGCAGCCGTATCCGGCGAAGTGGATGCGGGCCTATGCCGTCAGTCCACGGGTCAATTCCAGCGTCGCCGACGATCCTGCCTTGATCCGCGCGGTCGGCTAGAGTCCGCCCCGCAGCGGGGCTCCGGGACATGACGGGCGCCTTGAGGTAAAGTGACGCGTCGTGAACGCCATGAATGCCGCAACCCAATCGCCGCACACCGGCGCCGCTCCCAGCGCAGAAGTGCGCGGCATGATCGACCGTCTCATCGGATTCAGGACGGTCTCGCGCGACTCGAACCTCGGATTGATCGAATGGGCGCGCGATTATCTGCAATCCCTGGGTGCGAAGACGCGGCTCACGCACGATGCGACCGGCAAGAAGGCCAACTTGTTCGCCACGCTGGGCGACTCGCCGAAGCCGGGGCTGATCCTGTCCGGCCACACCGATGTGGTCCCGGTGGATGGTCAAGCCTGGGACACCGATCCGTTCAAGGTGGTCGAGCGGGACGGGAAGCTGTTCGCGCGCGGCTCCGCCGACATGAAGGGCTTCATCGGCGTCATTCTCGCCAAGGCCCCCCAGTTCGTGAGGGCGCTCAACGACAACCGGTTCGACGCCCCGCTGCACTACGCGCTGAGCTATGACGAGGAGGTCGGCTGCGTGGGAGTGCGCGGCTTGATCCGCGATCTGGAGGAAAACGGCATCCGCCCCGCGGGTTGCGTGGTCGGCGAACCGACGTCGATGCAACCCATCATTGCCCACAAGGGCACGCATCGGTTCCGCTGCAAGGTCCTCGGCCGGGAGGCGCATTCGAGCTACGTCACTCACGGGGTCAACGCCATCGAGTACGCGGCCCGCCTGGTCGTGCACATTCGTCAGATCGCGGACCGTCTCGCGCAAATCGAGACTCGCGACTACGGCTTCCTCGTGCCCTATTCGACGCTGTCGACCGGCCTGATTCATGGCGGCATCGCGGCCAACGTCATTCCCAAGGAATGCGAATTCCAGTTCGACATGCGCACGCTTCCGCAGGCCTCGCCGGAAGCCCTTTATCAGGAGATCCGCGCCTGCGCCGAGGCGCTGGCCCGCGAGATGCAGGCGGTGGACCCGCAATCGGGCATCGATCTGACCTGGGTCACACAGACCGCCGGACTCGCCGCGGCCGAGACGGACGCCATCGTTCAGTGGGCCATGCGATTGTCGAAGAGCCCGTCGGTGGGCAAGGTGTGCTACGGCACCGAGGCGGGGCTGTTCCAAAAGATGGGCGTGCCCGCCGTGATCTGCGGGCCCGGCGACATTGCCCAGGCTCATCGCCCCAACGAGTTCGTGGCGCTGGAGCAGCTCGCGCAATGCGAAGCGTTCATGGACCGCATGCTGGACACGGGATACGCCGCTTGAATGCGGATTCGGACAATTCCGCGGTAACGAGGGTGAAGGGAGCGTGCCCGCACGATTGCCCGGATACCTGCGCGCTCGATGTCCACGTCCGCAACGGCATCGCGGTCAAGGTGAGCGGATCGGCGGCGCATGCGCCCACGGCCGGCGTCCTGTGCACCAAGGTCGCGCGGTACACGGAACGCACCTACCATCCGAACCGCTTGCTGCATCCGATGCGCCGGGTGGGCCGGAAGGGCGATGGGCGGTTCGAGCGCATCGGCTGGGATGAGGCGATCGCCTTGATCGCGCAGCGCCTGGGTGCGATCGCCGCCGAGGATCCACAACAGATTCTGCCCTATAGCTACGCCGGCACCATGGGGCTGGTTCAGGGCGAATCCATGGCCCAGCGATTTTTTCACCGGCTGGGCGCCAGTCTCCTGGACCGCACGATCTGCGCGTCGGCGGGCTCCGCGGGCCACGCCATCACCCTCGGCTCGCGGATCGGCATGGACATGGAGCTCGCCGACGAGGCCGGCCTCATCGTGTTCTGGGGATGCAATGCCATCACCTCGAGCGTGCACTTCTGGGCGCGTGCGCAGCAGGCCAAGCGGCGGGGCGCTACGCTGATCGCCATCGACCCGTATCGCTCCCTCACGGCTGAAAAATGCCATATCCACATCGCGCCGCTGCCCGGGACCGATGCGGCGCTCGCCTTAGGGCTCATGCACGTCCTGATCCGCGACGATCTGATCGATCATGATTACGTGAACCGGCATACGCTGGGCTTCGCCGAGCTGCGCGACCGGGCCGCCGAATTCGACCCCGCGCGCGTCGCCGCGATCTGCGGCATCGGGGCCGGCGAGATCGAAACGCTGGCGCGCCTCTACGGCACCACCCGCCCCGCTTTGATCCGCGCGAACTACGGCATGCAGCGCGCGCGCGGCGGCGGCATGGCGGCGCGCAACATTGCCTGCCTGCCGGCTCTGGTGGGAGCGTTTCGGGACGCTGCGGGCGGCCTGCTGCTGTCGACGGGCGGAAACTTCAAGATCGACAACGCCGCCCTGTCGCGGCCGGATCTCCTGGGGGCCCGCAGCCCGCGGACCATCAACATGTCGACCATCGGACATGCGCTGCTCTCCGAGCGGCCGCCGATCCGTGCGGCGATCGTGTACAACGCCAATCCGGTGGCGGTCGCGCCCGATTCCGCGCGGGTGGCCCGCGGCTTCGCGCGCGAGGATCTGTTCACGGTGGTGCTCGAACATTTTCAAACGGACACGGCCGATTTTGCCGATGTGCTGCTGCCCGCGACCACCCAGCTCGAGCACCTCGACGTGATCAAGCCCTACGGCCACTACTACATGGTGGCCAACAGTCCGGCGATCGCGCCGCTCGGCGAGGCTAAGCCGAACACCGAGATATTCCGTCTGTTGGCGAAGGCCTCAGGGTTCACGGAAGCGTGCTTCCAGGATTCCGACGAGGCGATCGCGCAGGCCGCCGTCGCGGAGGATTGGAACTTCGAGGACGTGCGGCGGCAGGGCTGGAAGCGCTTCGGGCCTCCCAAGGAGACCGCGCGATTCGCCGACGGCGGATTCGACACGCCGTCGCGCAAGGTCGAGTTCTTCTCGGCAACGGCCGCAAAACTGGGATGCGATCCGCTGCCAGCCTACACCGAGCCGCTGGAAGACACTCGCGGAGCCCTGGCGGAACGCTACCCCCTGGCGATGATATCGCCGCCCGCGCGCAACTTCCTCAACAGCAGCTTCGTGAACGTGGCAAGCCTCCGGGCCGTGGAGGGGGAGCCGTGGCTCGATTTGCATCCGAACGATGCCGCAACACGCTCGATCGCGGACGGACAGTACGTGCGGGTGTTCAATGACCGGGGCAGCCTCGAACTGCGGGCGCGAGTCACCGATCGCGCGCGGCCCGGGGTGGTCGTGGCGCTGTCGGTATGGTGGAAGAAGCTCGCCCGGGACCGCAAGAATGCCAACGAGCTGACCACCAGCGATGCCCTCACCGATATGGGACGGGCGCCGCTGTTCTACGACTGTCTGGTCGAGGTCGCGGTGCTGTAGCGGCGGGCGGCCGCGTCATCGACCAGTGCGACAATAATGCACATCGAAGACGATCCCGGCAGGAGCCGGGATCGTTCCTTTCAGTGCCAATCCAAGGCGCGCGGTTACTTCGACACCCCACCGCCGTGCTTGTTCATCGGATCCGTGGTGACCATCCCGCCGGCGATCTTCTCGCAGGTGCCTTTGGGAACCAACACCCAGGCGTGCGAGTCGCGATCTTTCATCACGGAACCCGCGCAGGCGCTGACGGGCGTCCCGCAATCGTTCTTGCCGGCGGCGGCGATGCCGGCGCACTTCTCCATGTCGGCCGCTTTCGCCGCCTGGCTCGTCGCCATGAATCCAAGCGCCAATAGAGACGCGACGGCACCAGCGGCGATGGTGCGGGGCTTTTCCAAAAGTTGCATCATGATTCTCCTAGAGTTGTGATTGTCCTGGAAGGAAGCGGCGGCGCCGTTTCCGTCCTGCATGCCTTGAGTTGCAGGTACCAGCAGTAGACCGACGCGTGGGGTGCTTTATTACGCGCGATTGCCGAGAAAATGGTCCACGGAGAATTTTCCGGGCCCATAGAACGCGAGAAATGCCGCGATGGAACCCCATAAGATGTGCTGCGCCAGAGCAGCTTCGTATCCTTCGGCGAGCAGCACGTGCGCGTAGCTCACCACCGCCATGGCATTGACCGCGAAGAGTCCGATGGCTCCGAGCCGGCTCATGAACCCGGCCACCAGGAGAGCCGGAAAGAGCAATTCGCCGAGAGATCCGGCAACGGCGGCGACATGGGGCGACAAGAGCGGCGTATGGTATTCGTTCTCGAAAAGATAGAGGGTGGTGTCCCACGAAGTGACCTTGATGTAGCCGGATTTCAGGAACTGCCAGCTGACGTACGCGCGTGCGCCGGCGGCGAACAGCGATTGCAATGGATCGAGGGCACGGGCGGCCAGACGGTTGGGGGCCAGTATCGTGTCTATAGCGGACATGCTCTACTCCTGGTGACCTGGTGAGGTTGGCCCGGCTCGGGGCCGTTTCAAAAATCCACGATCGCGTGGATCAACACGAATCGTTGCAATGCGGCCGCTCCATCGAACGACGGATCGATCTCGAGCGCGCCGTCGAGCGCCGATCGGAAGTCGGCGCACGATCGGAGCGCCTCGAGGAAGCGGTGCTCGCCCGGCCCTAGACGATGGAACTCCAGCCGACCGCGGGTGCGCGCCAGCAGGACCCGGTCGCCGCCGGAGGTCAAATCGACGACGGTGGGTTCCGCGTCGCCAACGTTGGCCTCCCAAATTTGCAGTGCTGGAATGTCCGAGGTGAACAGGCGCGCCGCGGGGTGCAGCGAGAAGCACAGCTCAATGCAGCGATCAGCGGGCACCCCGGCCAATCGGCTAAGATCGAGAGGTTCGTGGTCGGCTGCCGTCAATGCCTCCTGGTAGAGCCATTCGAGGCGCGCAATGTCCTCGAGATACCGGTACTCGCCGCGGCGGTGCAGTCCGCCCATGAAGGACGCGAACGAGGCGCCGGCATGCTGGAGGTCGCCCGACCGGGATGGATACCGCCTGCGGTATCTGGAAACGCACCAGCTGAAGTAGACATCGCCGACGAGGCGCAGGACGGCCGGAAAGCACAGACGCAGGCTCCCTTCGAAGTTCGCCGCTGCATTGTTGGCATAGATTGCCAGCCGCTCGGCGGGATACCCGGTTCGCGCGCTGATCAGCGGCAGCGCCGGATCGGAATTGCCGTTCAGGAGCGCGCGCAGGAAGCACGCCTGTACTTCAGGCAGCGTCGGCATCGAGCTCTCCGATTACGGCGTTGGCTTTGTCGGCTTCGGCCACCAGAACTCGAAGGGGCGGAATATCGGTATCCCATTCGATCAACGTGGGCAATGCGCCGAACCGGCGCAGCGCGGCCCGGTACAAATCCCACACCGCGTCGCAGACGTGCGTGCCGTGCGTGTCGATCAGGATCTCGCGCTCTCCGAAGCTCATGCGGGAGTGCCCGGCCAGATGCAGCTCCTGCACGGCGGCCTGCGGCATGGCCTGCAGAAACTCGTGAGAATCGAAGCCATGATTGCGGGCGGCCACGTGAATGTTGTTCACGTCCAGCAAGATGCCGCATCCGGATTCGGCCGCGACGCCGGCGAGAAACTCCCATTCGGTCAGGCGGGAACCTTCGAACTCCAGGTAGCTGGACACGTTCTCGATCAAGATCTGCCGGCCGAGCTGATCCTGCACGGCTGCGATGCGGCTGCTCACGTGGCGCAGAGCCTCCTCCGTGTAGGGCAGCGGCAGGAGGTCGTTCGCGTATCGCCCGCCGGCGGAACTCCAGGACAGATGCTCGGACACCAGCATCGGCTCGAAACGGCCAACGGTGCGCTTGAGATGGCCGAGGTGCTCCCGATCGAGCGGGTCCGCCGAGCCCAAGGACAAGCCGACGCCGTGCAGGGACAGGGGATACCGGGATCTGATCCGGTCCAGGCACGCCACCCGCGCGCCGCCGGCGGCAAAGTAGTTTTCGCTGTGCGCCTCGAACCAGCCGACGCGAGGCGGCTGCGACAGCACCTCCAGGTGGTGTTGCGCGCGCAAGCCGATACCGGCGGCTGCCGGCAGACCTTCGGGGAATGGGAGCGGTTCAATGCGGGCGATCATGCGGTTCCTATCCGGGCGGGGTCACATACCGGACAAGACCGCGGCTATGGCCGCTTTATTACGCGGCTGAGCGGGATTGCGGACCCGATCCGCGGCAACCCCGAGGCGGGGCGGAATCGGCGAGTCCGGATGCACCCATGGGAGCGCTCGCGGGCAGCAGCGCAATGCGCCTAAAGAAGGTCATCGCAGAAGCGCAACTGCGTCACGATTTCGCGATTCGAAGCAAATCCACAGAGGGTGAAGCAAAGGACATTGTATTTATTAATCAGATAGTTGTATGATTTTCATCATATGAAATGACATAGTATGTTGCCGGCGTCGCCGGCGGAGGCGGAAGGTTTCGGCGTGGACGTACATTTCACCTGCACCCAGTGCGGCGCGTGCTGCCGCAAAACCAAGGTTCCCCTGACCGTGGCGGAAGCCATTGATTGGCTCCGGGACGGGAATTCGGTGCAGCTCATCTGCGAGGCATGGTCGTGGATCGAAGATAGGTCGAGCTTCGACCCCAAGATCGCCTACCTGAAGAGCCGATCGTTCGCGGCAGCGAGCGGCGCCATGCCGACCCGGGTGGTGGCCACGCTAGTGGCCGACGCGGAGGACGGGTGTCCGAACCTGCTCCCCGATCAGCGTTGCCGCATCTACGAGCGCCGGCCGCTGGTCTGCCGGATCTATCCGGCCGAGATCAACCCCTTCATGCGGGTCGAGCCAGGGATGAAGGCCTGTCCACCGGAGGCGTGGACGGCGAATCATCCGACCTTCATGCGCGACGGCTCCGTCATGAGCGCCGAGACGCGCGGGGACATCACGAAGTGGCGGGCATCGCTGACTCCGGACATCGCCGTCAAGAATCGTGTATGCGCCGCCCTGGGATTGGGCGATGCGGCGGTGGCTCATGAGGGTTTCTTGGTGCACTCACCCCCAAGAGACGCGCTGCTCCGCGCCCTATCGGCAGCGCTGGACACGGAGGGGCCCGCCGCGGCGTCTCAATGGCGTCTGGTCACCGACCGGGCCGAGACCGTCGAGAAATTCGCCTCCGGCGGAGCGGTCATCCGACACGCCGCCGAACTGCGCGCAACCGCCTTCCACTTCATCGGCCTGAAGGGCTAGTCGCGCACGGGATTTCTGATCCGCCATGCCTCCGACCACTGCCACGACAGGAGCGACGGCAGGCCGCACAGCACTTCGCGCATGCGCTTGGCCATGGACACGGCCAGCGCCAACTCCCCGCTGATGCCGAGCGCGTGGCCGAACAGCATCAAGGCGGCTTCTTGAACCCCGAGGCCGGCCGGCACCACGAAGGCCAGATGCCGCATCGCCTGGGTCATGCTCTCGAGGATGATGGCCGCGCCCGCGCTGACCGGATGGCCGAAGAGGCGCAATGAGAACCAAACCTCGAACGAGCCCATCGTCAAGGCCGCCAATTGCAGGAGTCCCGCGGCAAGCAGGCCGCGCCAGCGGCCGAGGCAGGCGCGAAGCTCGTGATCCAGCGATGCGGCCCCCTCGGTCAATGCGCCGGCATTCACGAAGCGGCCGAGAAATTTCTCGAGCCGGACGAACACCGAGCCGTAGCGCAGCAACATCACGGTCAGGACCGGGGCCGGGAGCGTGATCAGGAAAGCGAGCAGCATGCGGCGGAATTGGGCGCCGGGCGTGCTCAGTTCGAGCAGCAGGATCAGGCCGGCCGCGGTGAACACGTACGAGACGATCAGCGTCAGCACGATCTCGACGATCACCGTGGCGCTGATGGAGGCGCCCCCCAATCCGCGCCAGCGCACCAGGCGCACTCCCACGACGCCGCCGCCCACGCTGGCGACCGGCAGCAAACGGTCGATCGCTTCCCGCACGCTCGTCACCCAGAAGAGGTACCCCAGGCCGGCGCGTCCGTCGGGGTCATAGGGACGGAGCAGGCAAAACCATCCGAGCGCGTACAGCAGGAAATACAAACCCCGATAGGGAATCAACCACAGCAGCTGCAGGCCGGCCGACTCCAGCGTGTGCAGCATGGCGGGCAGGTCCGCGCGCAGAACCAGAGCCACGAACAAGGCGAGGCCGAACAGCCCTCCGATGTAGCCGGCGGTCCTCACGTGATCGGCGGCCGGCTCAGGTCAACCTGCGCATGTAGCCATTGGCGTCGACGTCGAACTCGCTGCCGCGCCAGGTGATGCGCGAGGTGAAGAAGCTCCGCCACCATATCCAGCACAGCAGAAAGTCGCGCACCGGCAGGAGCCACAAATCGTTCCAGAGAGACCGCTTCCCTTCTATGCGGGGCACGAAGTAGAAAACCAGCCGAACCAGGGCGGTGATGCCGAACAGCGCCCAAGCGCCCGGCGCCGGCCGCGATCCACCGGCCGCGAGGAGCAGGCCGGCGCAGGCGACCGGGAAGCTGAAGCTCAGGAAAATCAATCGAAAGCTGCGCGGCCGAAGCACGCGGATCGTGCGCATCCAGCGGATTTCATGACGGGCGAGGGACGCGTAGTCCTGCTCGTGGTGCTCGCCTTCGACCACGTAAGGCGACAGCACGATGCGCAGTCCCAGCCCGCTCACCAGTTCGCCCAGGCGATGGTCGTCGGCGAGATGGTCGGCGACGGCGGCCAGTCCGCCGATCTGGCGCACCGTGGCCTGCCGCATGCACATGGTCTGGCCCGAAACATATCGTTCGTAGCCGAACAGCCAGGCCAGCAGCACCGAGGGCACGTACCACTCGTTGATGTACATCGCGCCCAGGCGGGACCAGATGCTTCCCGTGGGCACGTCCCGGTAGGTGCAGGTGACGAGACCCACCGACGGGTCGAGGAGGGGAGCGGTGACGACGGCCAGGTAATCGGGACCCACGAAGGCATCGCTGTCGGCCATCACCAGGTATTCATGGCGGGCCTTCGCGAGCATGTTGACGAGGTTGCTGACCTTCAAATTGCTTCCATGCTGGCGCGGATCGACGACCACGTCGATGGGCAATGCGGGGAACTCGCCGATCAGCCGTTCGACGACGGCGCGCGCCGGATCGGCCGGATCGCGCATGCCGAAGACGACCTGATACTCGGGATAGGCCTGCTCGCAAAAGCCGCGCAGGTGCTCGTACAGGCCCGGCTCCGCGCCGCACAGGGGCTTGAGCACGGTTACGGGCGGCAGATCAGCGCCGGCCTTCTCGGGTTTGCGCAGATGCCACAGCGCCAGCGCCAGCAGGGTGAGAGCGGAGTAGCACGCAGCCACGCTCAGCGCGACGATGCCCAGCGTCGCCGCGAGCGTGTGAAAAAAAAACATACCGATCCCCGGCGGCGGCCCAGGGCGCTCTCAGGCCGCGTGCGCGCGCAGGAAACGGAAGAACTCGACGCCTTCGCGCAATCGCCGCTTCATCATGTCCCAGCTGGACAGCATCTCGCGCACGATCTCCCAAATCTTGTTGGGCCTGAAATAGAACTCCTTGTAGAACACTTCCATGCTGTGGAAGATCTCTTCCTTCGACAGGTGCGGGTAGCTGATCGCGGCCAGCTGCACGCCCTTGTCGTTGACCAGATTCACCGCCTCATTTTCCTGAAGCCAGCCGTTCTCCACCGCCTGCTTGTACAGCGTGGTTCCCGGGTAGGGAGCCGCCAGGGACACCTGAATCGTATGGGGATTGATCTCCTTCGCGAACGAGATGGTCTTGGCGATGGTCTCCTTGGTCTCGCCGGGCAGCCCGAGGATGAAGGTGCCGTGCACCAGGATTCCGAGCTTGCGGCAATCGCTGCTGAAGCGCCGTGCAATGTCGGTGCGCAGGCCCTTCTTGATGTTGTGAAGAATCTGGTCGTCGCCCGATTCGAAGCCCACCAGCAGCAGGCGCAGACCGTTGTCCTTCATGACCTTCAGGGTCTTGTAGGGCACGTTCGCCTTCGCGTTGCAGCTCCAGGTCATTCCGAGCCGGCCCATGCCGGCGGCGATCTCCTCCACTCTCGGCAGGTTGGAGGTATCGGTGAACGTGTCGTCATCGAACATGATCTCCTTGACCTCGGGCATGTTCTCCTTGATCCACCGCACCTCCTCGATGACGTTGGCGGCCGACCGCACCCGATAGCGATGTCCGCCGACGGTCTGCGGCCAGAGGCAGAACGTGCATTTCGAGCGGCAGCCGCGGCCGGTGTAGAAGCTGACGTAGGGATGCTTCAGGTACCCGATGAAATAATTCTCGATCTTCAGATCGCGCTTGTAGACCGGAGCGACGAACGGCAGTTCGTCCATGTTCTCGATCATCGGGCGCGGCAGGTTGTGCACGATTCGCCCGTCCGGATCGCGGTACGAGAGCCCCTTGACGTCCTTCAATGGCAGTCCTTCCGCGACCTCCTTGCAGGTGAAGTCGAACTCCTCGCGGCATACGAAATCCACCGCGGTGGCGGCCTTCAGGGAGCCTTCCGGGTCCACCATGGTTTTCGCGCCGACCAATCCGATCCTGATGTGCGGGTTGTCCTCGCGGAGCATTTGCGCGAATCGAGCGTCCGTGGGGAACGATGGCGTGCTCGTGTGCATGATCACCAGGTCGTAGTCCCGGGCGATCTTGCGGCTCTGATCCACGGTCAGTTCGTCGGCGGGGGCATCGAGCACCCGGGAGTTCGGCACCAGCGCCGCCGGTTGCGCCAGCCAGGTCGGGAACCAGAAGGATTTGATCTCCCGCTTGGCTTGATAGCGCGAGCCGGCGCCCCCGTCGAATCCATCGAAGGACGGCGCCTGGAGGAACAGGGTCTTCAAGCCGGCTGCGGACGAAGATTCATCGGTCATTACTGTCATGCCTCGCGGAAATGGCGGCCTGCCACTTCGGTCTGTTCAAGCGATCACTAAAAACACGCGCCGTCCGGATCGTGACGACGCGGCGGAGGAACCCCAACTCCAAGGGCGCCATCGCGTGGTTAGTCGCGGATAATACAAGGTTTTTGCCCTCCCGTGCCATTTGAGCGCCAGCCGCGCACCGATTCGCCCCGGCGTTTCCCAGGCGGAGCCCGGGCGGGCAGAGGCGGGAATCGCCCAGCCATAAATCAAACATGAACAAAATATCGGAACCGATTGTTTATAATGGCATTATACTGAACTTTTTGGCGGGATCGCGCGCCACGGCGGGCGCGGCAACGGCGGGACAGGGGGGCGGCCGATTGTTGCGAACATCTGCGATGCGTCGCGGTATCGGCGCTTGCGTTTCATGAACTCGTCCCTGTTCGATCGATGCCGGTTGCGGCATGCTGAGTGAAGTTACGCACCTACCGCAACGCCTACGGGAATTCCCAGGGGCGCCCGCCGCTCGGGCATGCGAAACTGTGCTTGGGCGCGGTCGCAGCGGTCATGGTGAGCAGGCTGCGTCAAGCCGTGGCTGGGCCATTACGCCACTGGAATTGCGCCCGTGCGGCCCCATCTTAGGGCTAATGGATGGCGGCAGCCTTCACTTTTCCTGCCGCTTCATTGTAGATTGTTTGCAGGTTGCGGGCCTGCGCGTGAGGATTGACCGTGTCGAGGCGGTTGTTCAAGAGTGCCAACTACAGGGCGTTATGCCCGATGAGACAATAGAACTATGACGTCAGCTGATTTCGATACGGCTCCGAGAAACTGGATTACCACGGCGATGTTCGCGCTGACCTTCGCGGTGGCGGTGACGGTGGTCCCGTGGTACGGGTTCGCCGTGGGCTACCATGCGGCGGCGTGGGTATGGTTCACGCTGCTGTTGGGCGCCAATGGGATGGCCATCACCTGCGGATATCACCGCTTGTTTTCGCATGCCACCTACGAGGCTCATCCGGTGCTGAAGGTGGCGTATCTGCTGTTCGGCGCCATGGCGCTGCAGAACAGCGCTCTGGTGTGGAGCGCCGGTCACCGGCAGCACCATCGCTTCATCGATGACGTGGAGCGGGATCCGTACTGCGCACGGCGCGGATTCTGGTTCTCCCACATTGGATGGATGCTGCACCATTATCCGAGCGGCGAACCGGACTTCAGCATGGTGCGGGACTTGGAGCGGGATCCGCTGCTGCGCCTGCAGCATCGCTACTATGTTCCGCTGGCGGTGGCGATGAACGTCGGTCTCCCGCTGCTCCTTGGCTGGGCGAGCGGGGACGTGATCGGGACCTTCCTGCTGGCGGGCGTGCTCCGGCTCGTGGTGAGCCATCATTTCACGTTCTTCATCAACTCGCTGGCGCACATCTGGGGCTCGCAGCCCTACACGGACGAGAACACGGCCCGCGACAATCCGGTCGTGGCTCTGCTCACTTACGGCGAGGGCTACCACAATTTCCATCACATGTTCGCTCACGACTATCGCAACGGCGTGCGCGCATGGCAATGGGACCCGTCCAAATGGTTCATTGCGGCCATGAGCTGGCTGGGGCTGGCCCGAAACCTCAAGCGAATCCCCTGGTTCAAGATTCAGCGGGCCATGCTGGACGCGCAGTTCAAGCGCGCGGAACGGCAGCTGTCGGATCAGTCCGGGCGCGCGCAAATCGAGGTGCTCAAGCGCCGGGTGGCCGAGGAATACGAAATGTTCTGCAATGCGGTCTCGGCGTGGACTCACCTGCGGGAACAGTGGCTGGTCGAAGCGAAGCGCGCGGTCAACGAGCGCTGGGAGCGTTCCAATCTGCAGGCCCGCCTGCAGGAACTGGAGCATGGCTTGACGAGTCAATACCAGCGCATGCGCAAGCTCGGAGAGCAGATCGCCTTCGTCGTGACCTGACGAGGCCTTGGTGGGGACCTGACAAGAATTTAAATGGAGTAGCCATGGCGACCGGTCCAGACTCGCGAAACGTCGTACGCAACGATGCAACGCTGGAGGCTCCCGGTCGACACGCGCGTCCATCGCTCGAGGCGCGGTTGCTGCGCCGGCTCCTGAGCAGTCTCGACGAGCCATCCGTCGAATTCGAGCTGGCATGGTCGGGCGAACGCGTCGCCTCGGGTCCGTCGCCGGCGAAGCAGCGGGTGCGCATCGCAGACCGGAGCACCCTGCGCGGCTTGGTGCGCGACGTGCATTTTCGATTCGGGGACGCCTACAGCACGGGCCGGATCGAGGTCGAGGGCGATCTCGTCGAACTCGTGTCGATGGTGTTCCGCAGCGTCAACCGGCGCAGTGCCCAGGATTCGATCGGCGCGCGGGTGGCCGGCTGGTTGCGCCGTCCCCGCCGCAATACGCTGACGGGATCCCGCGACAACATTCACCGGCACTACGATCTCGGAAATGACTTCTACTCGCTGTGGCTGGGCGAAACCATGGCGTACACCTGCGCGTACTACCCGACGGCAGACGCGACGCTGGATGAGGCACAGCGGGCGAAGATGGACCACGTGTGCCGAAAGCTGCGGATCGGCGCCGCGGACTCGGTGATCGAGGCGGGCTGCGGCTGGGGCGGCCTGGCGCTGCACATCGCGAGCCGCTACGGCGCCAAGGTGCGGGCGTTCAACATTTCCCGGGAGCAGATCGAATTCGCGCGCCGGCGGGCGCAGGATCGGGGACTCGCGCATCGCGTCGAGTTCATCGAGGACGACTACCGCAACATCACGGGCGCTTGCGACGTGTTCGTTTCGGTCGGCATGCTGGAGCACGTCGGACGGGAGAATTATTCCGAGCTCGGGGGCGTGATCTCGCGCGTCCTGGCACCGGACGGGCGGGGGTTGATCCATTCCATCGGACGCAACCGGCCCGAACCGCTTCATCCGTGGATCGAGCGGCGCATCTTCCCCGGCGCATATCCGCCCTCGCTCGGCGAAATGATGCAGATCTTCGAGCCGTTCAACCTGTCCGTGCTCGACGTGGAGAATCTGCGGCTGCATTACGCCCGCACGCTGCGGGACTGGAGCGATCGCTACGAGGCTGCGCTGCCGAAGGTGCGGGCCCTGTTCTCGGATGAGTCGTTCGTGCGCATGTGGCGCCTCTACCTGGCGGGATCGATCGCGGGATTCGAGACGGGCGCCATGCAGCTGTTTCAAGTGCTGTTCGCGAGACAGGAGAACAATGATTTCCCGCTCACCCGCGAGTACATGTACGCCCAATAGGCGGCTCGGTGCGTAGCGCCGACGTCATCGTCGTCGGCGGCGGCCCGGCGGGCTCGGCGGCGGCGGACCGGCTCGCCAAGGGGGGCGCCAAGGTCCTGGTTCTGGACCGGGCAAACTTCCCGCGACACAAGCTGTGCGCCGGATGGATCACGCCCGAGGTCGTGCGTGACCTGGGGCTCGATGTCACGGGCTATCCGCACGGGTTCCTGAGCTTTCGGCGGCTGCACTGGCACCTACACGGCGTCAAGTTGCCGCTGCCCTGCGTGCAGCACTCGATACGGCGCGTCGAGTTCGACGACTGGCTGCTGCGGCGATCCGGCGCCGAGACGATCCTGCACGCTGTGAGGGAAATCCGCCGCGACGGGGAGGGCTACGTCGTCGACGGCATGTTTCGCTGCCGCCATCTGGTCGGCGCCGGCGGCACGGCCTGTCCGGTGAGGCGCGCGCTGTTCGAGGAGGCTCAGCCGCGCCCGCGGGACCTGCAGACGGTGACGCTGGAAGTGGAATTCCCGTTCGACTGGCGGGATCCCGACTGTCATCTGTGGTTCTTCGAGCACGGTCTCCCGGGTTATAGTTGGTACGTGCCCAAGGCGGCGGGATGGCTCAACGTGGGCATCGGCGCCATGGCCGCCCGGCTCAAGAAGCGGGGCGAGCACATTCGCGAGCATTGGCGGCATCTTGCCGCGAAGATGTCGCGCCAGTTCGGAATCCCGCTGCCGGATGACCCGCCCGGGTACAGCTATTACGTTCGAGGACCGGTTGAATCGGCGCGCATCGAGAACGCCTTCCTGGTCGGCGACGCCGCCGGTCTTGCAACGCGGGATTTGTGCGAGGGAATTGGCCCGGCCATTCGCAGCGGGTTCAAGGCAGCCGACAGCATCCTCCTTGGGAGGCCCTTCGACCTCGGTGAGCTGGCCTCCCGAAGCTTGGGAGATGGCGTCGTCAGCCGATGGATGGATTGGTCCTTCACGCGAGGGGCCGCCCCGGCGACATGACGCATCCCACCATGGCTTCGTTGCCGGTGACTCAGCGAGCCGACGGGGGCATGGTATCGGCACCGCATGGGCTGGCAGCCCGAGCGGGTGCCCGGGTTCTCGCCGATGGCGGCACCGCCATCGAAGCGGCGTTGGCGACGGCCGCGGCGCTCACCGTCGTCTATCCGCACATGACCGGGCTCGGTGGCGATATGTTCTGGCTGATCGCCGAGCCCGGCCGCGTGCCGCTGACCATCGACGGTGCGGGCCGCGCCGGCGCGGCCGTGGCTCCCGAACTTTATACGCGTCTGGGATTGCGGGCCGTTCCGTGGCGGGGTCCGTGGGCGGCCAATACCGTGGCGGGCGCGGTGTCGGCCTGGGACGCCGCGTGGGCGATCAATGCACGCTGGGGCGGTCAACTGCCCCTGTCGCGAGTGTTCGAGGAAGCGATTGGCGCCGCCGAACACGGGATCCTTGTCACCGAAAGTCATGCGGATGCCGCCGCCCAGTACCGCACCGAACTGGAGGATGTGCCCGGATTCAAGGTCTTGCATTTCGCCGCGGGCGCGCCCCCGCGGGCCGGAGACATTCTCCGCCAGCCCGCGCTCGCGCGCACCCTGGCTCTGCTTGCGGACCAAGGACTCGACAGCTTCTATCGCGGGGCGGTCGGCCGGCGGATCGCCGCGGAACTCGCCGCGGCCGGCGTGCCCTTGACGGCGACGGATCTTGCCGGCCAGCGCGCCAGCGTCGGCAGGCCGCTGCGGCTGGCGCTCCCCCTGGCCGACGTCTACAACTGCCGCCCGCCTTCCCAGGGCCTCGCGTCGCTGATGATCCTCGGACTGTTCGATTGCCTCGGTGTCGACACGGCGGAGTCGTTTGCCCATGTGCACGGCATCGTAGAGAGCACGAAGCTGGCCTTCGCGGTTCGCGCGCGCGAGATCGGGCATCGCGACGCTGCGGGCGCGAGTCTCGATCACTATCTGGAAGCGGAGGAACTCCTCTCGCGTGCCTCGCTCATCGACCGCCGGCGGGCGGCGCCGTGGGGGGAGGCCGCCGGGGACGGGGATACGGCGTGGTTCGGCGTCATCGACGGGGAGGGCCGCGCCGTGAGTGCGATTCAAAGCCTGTATTTCGAGTTCGGCTCCGGGGTGGGGCTTCCCGAGTCGGGTTTCGTGTGGCAGAACCGGGGCTGCGCGTTTCGACTCGAGGGAGAAGGCCCCAATGTGCTGGGGCCGGGGCGCAAGCCGCTGCATACCTTGAACCCGGCATTCGCGCGGTTCAGGGATGGGCGCGCCATGGTTTACGGCGCCATGGGCGGCGACGGCCAGCCCCAGACCCAGGCCGCCGTGTTCAGCCGGTATGCGTTCTTTGGCCAGGATCTGCAGGATGCGATCTCGGCGCCACGATGGGTGCTCGGCCGCACTTGGCGCGATACGGCCACGTCGCTGCGCCTGGAAAGCCGGTTTCCCGTGGGGCTTCTCGGGGAACTCGCTGCGGCGGGACATCCCGTCGAAAGGGTCGGGTCGTTCGATCAGGTTATGGGGCACGCCGGCGCCGTCGTGCACGCCGCCGGCGGCGGATACCTGGGGGCCAGCGATCCGCGCAGCGACGGAGCGGCGATCGGCTGCGCAGGATGCCCCGTGCGATGAACACGAAGCATTTTCGCGCGCGCCCCGGATGCCCGGTGGACCTCGCGAAGTGGCCCACCCGGGTGACGCCGCTGTGCGGCTCCAAGGACGAGTATCAACGGGTGCTGGAAAAGCACGTTGCCGAATTGAGCGCCCAGCAGCAGTTGCTGTATGCCAGTGATCGTCACGCGCTGTTGTTGATCTTTCAGGGCATGGACAGCGCCGGAAAGGACGGCATGATTCGGCACGTCATGTACGGGGTCAATCCGCAGGGCTGCGAGGTGTTCAGCTTCCAGCCGCCGAACCCCGAGGAGTTGAAGCACGATTTCCTGTGGCGCGCGGCGCGCCGCCTCCCGGAGCGCGGGCGGATCGGCATTTTCAACCGCTCCTACTACGAGGAGGTGCTGATCGTTCGGGTGCACCCGGAACTCCTCGAGGAGGAAACCCCGGCCGGACCCCATGCCCGGGGGAGCAAGCTGTGGGAGCTTCGCTATCGGTCGATCGTCGATTTCGAGCGGCATTTGTCGGCCAACGGCACCCACATCGTCAAGTTCTTCCTGCATCTCTCGAGGGCCGAACAGCGCAGGCGATTCCTGGCGCGAATCGACGAGCCCGGCAAGAACTGGAAGTTCAGCGGCGCGGACATCCACGAGCGGGCCTATTGGAAGCAGTACATGAAGGCGTACGGACAGTGTCTCGGTGACACCAGCAGCCGCCACGCGCCCTGGCACATCGTTCCCGCGGACAGCAAGGACGATGCAAGGGTGATCGTGTCCCGCGTCATCGTGGAGCGGCTGCGGGACCTGAAAATGACCTATCCGAAGCTCGATCCCGCGCGCCGCCGCATCCTGCGGTCGATCCGCAAGCAGCTCGAGCGCTGATCGGGCATTCGGGAACTCGAAGCCTGTAGCTCCCCCGTGGGCTTGACCGGTAATATCGAGGTTTCCCAATCCGCGAGCACGCCGTGAGCCAGACTACAACCGGACCCTTGTCGCACCTGCGGGTGCTCGATCTATCGCGCGTCCTCGCCGGGCCGTTTGCGGGGCAGATACTGGGAGATCTCGGCGCGGACGTGGTGAAGGTGGAACGGCCGCAGACCGGCGATGACACCCGGGCATGGGGTCCGCCCTACATGCCCGATGAGCAGGGCTCACCCACCGCCGAGTCCGCCTATTTCATGAGCTGCAACCGCAACAAGCGCTCGATCGCGGTGGACTTCGGCGACCCCGAGGGGCGGCGGGTGCTGCACGCCATGGCGGGCAAGGCGGACGTTCTCATCGAAAACTTCAAGGTCGGCGGCCTGGCTCAATATGGACTGGATTACGAATCGCTGCATCGGCTTCACCCGGCGCTCATCTACTGCTCCATCACCGGGTTTGGTCAAACGGGCCCTTATGCCGCCCGCGCAGGCTACGATTTCATGATTCAGGCCATGGCGGGACTGATGAGCATTACCGGTCATCCCGACGGATCGCCGGGAGGCGGTCCCATGAAGGTCGGCGTGGCCCTGGTGGACGTGATGAGCGGGCTCTACTCGGTGATCGGAATTCTCGCGGCCCTGGGTCATCGCGATCGCACCGGCGAGGGGCAGCGCGTCGACGTGGCGCTGCTCGACGTGTCGATCGCGGGGCTCGTCAATCAGGCCATGAATTACTTCGCGACCGGGCGTTCGCCGCAGCGGCTCGGCAATGCCCATCCGAACATCGTGCCTTATCAGGATTTTCCGACCGCGGATGGGCATATCGTCATCGCCGTGGGCAACGACGGACAATTTGCACGATTGTGCGGGGCCATGGGCCGGCCGGAATGGGCCCGAGACCCGCGTTTCGCGAACAATGGGGCCAGGGTACAGCATCGCACATCGTTGATCGGCCTTCTGGGCGCGGCAAGCCGCGAGCGAACCACGCAGGCCTGGATCGACATCCTCGAGTCGGCGGGAGTTCCCTGTGGGCCCATCAATCCGCTCGACGCCGTTTTTTCCGATCCTCATGTGATGGCGAGGGGCACGACCGTGCAGCTGCCGCATCCGACCGCCGGAACGGTGAAGCAGGTGGCGAGCCCGTTGCGTCTCTCGGAGACACCGGTGACCTACCGGCGCTCGCCGCCGACGTTGGGGCAACACAGTGCCGACGTGGTCGAGGATTGGCTCGGGGAGTGAGGTCGATCAAAGGGGGGCGCCATGGATTCGCAACGCGGACCTTTACTCAAGCGGCTGGCTGAGCGCACCTGCGCGTGGTCCGAACGCTGGTTTCCCGATGCCTTCGCCTTTGCCTTGGTGGCGGTGGCGATCGTCGTGGCCGGCGCGCTGTCCATCGGCGTGGCGCCGCTGCAGGTCGCCGTGAGCTTCGGCGACGGCTTTTGGAGCATCATTCCCTTCACGATGCAGATGTGCTTCATCGTGATCGGCGGCTATGTCGCCGCGGACTCGCCTCCGGTGGCCCGATTGATTCGACGGCTGGCCGCGCTTCCGCAGTCGCCAAGGGCGTCGCTCGGCCTGGTCGCCTTGGTCGGGATCCTGGTCTCGCTGATCCATTGGGGCTTGAGCTTGGTGATTGCCAGCCTGCTCGCCCGCGCACTGGCGCGCCGCGACGAGCTGCGCATGGACTACCGGGCGGCCGGCGCCGCCGCGTGTCTCGGAACCGGCACCGTGTGGGCTCTTGGGCTGTCGTCGTCGTCCGCACAATTGCAGGCCAACCCCGCCAGCATGCCGGCCGCCATGCTCAAGGTCACCGGCGTCATTCCCTTCGGATCGACGATTTTTCTGTGGCAGTCGATGACCCTCGCCGCCATCCTGGCGGCGGTCAGCACGTTCGTCGCCTGGAAGTCCGCGCCGGCGCGCGGCGAGGCGCGGACGGCGCGGGACATGGGTATCGACGTGGGCGAAACCGATTACTCGCTGCCGGCGCGCACGCGTCCCGGGGAGTGGCTGGAATATTCGCCGCTGCTCAATCTGCTCATGGTGTGCCTGGGGGCCGGGTGGCTGGCGCGGCAAGTGCACCTGAAAGGCTTGGGTGGGGCCATCGCCAATCTCAATACCTACAACCTGTTGTTCTTGATGCTGGCGCTGGTCCTGCAATGGAGGCCGCGCCGTTTTCTCGCGGCGGTGAACCGCAGTGTACCCAGCGTCGCCGGCATTCTGATCCAGTTCCCACTGCTCGGCGCGATCGCGGGGCTGATGACCACGGCCACCAACGGGCAAGGCCTCACTCTCGCCCATTACATTGCCGACGCGTTCACCTCGATTGCGACGCCGGAGACGTTCGCGCCGGTGGTCGGCGTGTATTCCGTGGTGCTGGGCTTTTTCGTGCCCTCGGGCGGCGGCAAGTGGCTGATCGAAGCTCCCTACGTGATGCAGGCTGCCAACCAGCTCCGTTATCACCTCGGATGGACCGTACAAATCTATAATGCGGCCGAGGCGTTGCCGAATCTTATTAATCCTTTTTGGATGCTTCCCGTGCTGGGCATGCTCGGACTCAAGGCGCGTGATCTCATTGGCTTCACGTTCGTGCAATTCTTGGTGAATGCCCCTTTGGTACTCGCGCTTCTTTGGATATTGGGGGCTACGCTCTCCTATCAACCGCCGGTCATGCCGCCTTGAGCCGTAACCGGCTCGACCGCGGCCGAGAATTGACGCATCATCCGTGCACGCGGTTCCGGATGCCCATCCCCCGCGCGCAAATGCAGATCGGAGCGACAGCTTTATAACCATAAGGGGTACCGGTCATGATTTGTCCCAAGTGCCATCTCGCAAATTCCGACGACGCGCAATTCTGCAGCCAGTGTGGCGAATCGATACGCGCCGGGGCGGACGTGCCGCCGGCGAACGCGCACTCGGGCGTTCCGGGCATGGCCGGTGCCGCAGCCGGCGCGGCAGCCGGCGCCGGACCGGACGCATGGTCCGGTGTCGGGGCTCAACTGCCGGGCCTGATCGAGCGAATCAAGAACATCTTGCTGAGCCCCAAGACCGAGTGGCCGGTCATCGAACGCGAATCGACGTCGATCGTTCAACTGTTCACGGGCTATGTCGTTCCGCTGGTGGCGTTCGCAGCGCTCATGTCGTTCGTCCGCTTGTCTCTCATGGGCGTGACCACGCGTTTCGGGGACACCTTTCGCATGCCGCTGGGGGACGGGATCACGATGCTGCTGGTCCGGCTAGTGGCCGGATTGCTGGGCGTGTTCGTGGTGGGATTCATCATCAACGGCCTAGCGCCCACCTTCTCCGCGGCGCGCGACAACCGGCAGGCGCTCAAGATCGCGGCGTATGCATTCACGCCGGCGTGGCTCGCGGCATTGTTCGTCTTGCTCGGGGGGCTGGGCGCACTGCTGCAGTTGCTGGCCGGACTGTACGGCATCTACCTCCTGTACCTGGGGTTGCCGACGATGATGAAATGCCCTCAGGAGAAGGCCGTTGGCTACACAGCAGCCGTGGTCGTGTGCACGATCCTGCTGGGCGTGGCGTTCGGCATCCTCAACCGGGCGACGGGAGGGTTCGCAGGCTACGCCTCGTTCTAGGGCGCGCGGCCTAGGGCGCGCGGCGGGGGCCCGCCTGAGGCTAGGCGACCTGCGCGGCTTGCGGCTCGTCCTTCGCCGGACGTTCCTTCAGCCATCGAATGAGCACCCTGTAAAAGGTCTCAGGCTCGATCGGCTTGCGCAGATGATCGTTCATGCCCGCCGCGAGGCAGCGGGCGCGGTCCTCCGCGTAGGCATTCGCGGTGATCGCGACGATCGGCACCGATCCCTTGCCGGGGATGGCCCGGATCTCGCGCGTGGCGCTGAGGCCGTCCATGACGGGCATCTGCATGTCCATGAGTATCAGCTGATAGTCATTTCGCAGCGCCATGGACACCGCCGCCCGACCATCGGCGGCGACATCGACCTCGGCTCCGAGTCCTCGCAGCCATTCCGTGATCACCTCTTGATTGACCTCATTGTCCTCGGCCACCAGAACCCGGGGAGCGAAGCGCCGGCGGGCGATGGTCGTCTCCGCGGTGGACCTCATGCCGCGATTCAACGTGGTCTGCGACGCCGGGGCCGCATGCCGCAGGCGTGCCGTGAACCAGAAGAGGCTTCCGGAGCCGGGGCAACTCTGGACTCCGATGGCGCCGCTCATCAGGCCCGCAAGCCGGCTGCATATCGCCAGGCCGAGGCCCGTGCCACCGTACCGGCGCGTGGCGGAGGAGTCGCCCTGTTCGAAGGCGCGGAATATCAGCTGTTGCTGGTCGGGCGGGATGCCGGGACCGGTATCGGTCACCTTGACGCGCAGCACGACGCTCCCCTCGTCGTTCTCGACGAGTTCGGCCTCGGTCGACACCGATCCGCTTTCCGTGAACTTGACCGCGTTACCCACCAGGTTCAACACGATCTGCGCCAGGCGCACCGGGTCGCCGCGCAGCATCTCCGGCACCGCCGGATCCACGCTGAAGCGCAGCGCCAGACCCTTCTCTCGTGCCCTGTCGGCGACCAACGCCGATACCTGATCGAATATCGACGCGACGGAAACAGCTTCTTCATCGAGGGTGAACCTTCCCGCCTCGATCTTCGAGATGTCCAGCACGTCGTTGATGACGGCCAGCAGATGGCCGCCCGCCGTTCGAATCTTGCGCAACCGCTCCTTTTCGAGCGAATCGGCGCAGCTTGACTCGAGCAGCTGGCTGAACCCCATGATGGCGGTCAGGGGCGTGCGCATCTCATGGCTGATGTTCGCGAGGGACATGGATTTCGCACGATTCGCCGCCTCGGCCTCGCGCAATGCGCGCTCGAGGAGAGCCGTCCGTTCCGCGACCATCTCTTCGAGCTTTTCCCGGTACATCTGCAGTTCGGCGGCCGCCCGCAGTTCCTCGGTGACGTCGCGGCGCACGTGCAGGTGCTGGCGGATGCGCCCATTGGGCTCGCGGATCGGCGAAACCCGGGTGAGACTCGTGTGAACCTCGCCGTCAGCGGTGCTGCGCGTCAGCGCACCGTGCCAGGAGACGCCGGCCTTCAGCGCCTGCGTGAGTTGCACGAGGGTTTCGCGTGCGGTCGCGCCCGCCGTGAGATCGATGAGATCGCGGCCCATCAATCGATCGCTGCTGACTCCCGCCTCGACGACGAAGGCATCGTTGGCGAATTCGATGCGTCCGGCGGCATCGGTGACGACCACGCCATTGGAGCTCTGGGCGACGGCCATACCGAGTTTGCGATTGTCCTGTTCGACTCGGAACAGTTGGGCGGCCATTGCCTGATATTTGTCGACGAAGGCGTTGAAGCCGGTCGACAGCCGCCCCAGTTCGTCACGGGAAGTGACGGCTATGCGCCGGTTCAACGCCTCACCGCCGTCCGCGATGTCCTTGAACGCCTCCGCAAGCGTCTCGACCTGGCGGGTCGCCGCGAATGCCGCCATGAGCCCGAACAGCAGGCATGCCGTGAGGCCGGTGCCGGCGATGGCGATGCCGGCGATGGTGGCGCGGTTCGAATCGCGGATGGACAGCGCCAGCGCGTCCGCCAGCCGCTGTTCGGTTCCATCGCGGAAGGCGCCCAGGTCCCTGCGAAAGGCCGCCAGCTCGTCGTCCATGGCGCCGATGAGGCCGGGCGGCGCGGCGTGTTTCGGGCCCAGCGAGGCTGCGGAGACGGCGTAGGCGTCCGCGAAGTAGCGGTCGAACTCCGCGCGCAGGCGTCGGACGGCGGCCGCCTGCGGGGCGTCGACCGCCTCGAGTTCGGCGAATGCGTCGCCGACGGCGCGGGCCTGATCCTTGGCATCCTGCAGCGTCTCGCGCTCATTCGTGGATTCGGCCGAACTGAGTGCATCGGTGACCTTGTCGAGCGCCGCGATGTTCTTGGCGACGCTCGCGAGGGTGGGGATCTCGACGTCCCGGATGTCGGAGAGCCGCGCGTTGTTCTCGTGAAACACCCCGAGTGTGTACGCGAGGTAGATCATCGAGCACAGGGCGGCGGCGCCGAGAGGCGCGGTCAGCTTGACCAACAGGGACACCGGCCGGGATGTTCTGGACGACATGGATCGGGTGGTCGTAATCATGGCTTACGCGCCTAAAGGACGTGTCGGCCGGCCTGGCGACTTCTGCAGCGGCGCACCGGGGATGGTGACGCGGTTCACAATCGGGCATACCGGCGGGCACGTGGCTCGGCCCCTGCCGGCGGGAGAGCGCCGTGCAGTGGGCCTCCGGGTGCTGTAAGGTTCGACCAATATGAAGCGCGTATCGGTAGCACAGATTGCGGAGGTCGTGACCGCGTATCCGGCCCTCGAAGGACTGCCCAGGACGGAACTCTCCGAAGACCTCGAGCACGATGGGGTGTCCATCAGTGCGCCGGCTGACACCCGTTTATTCGAGGAAGGGGCGGTGTGCCGGGGATTCCCAATGGTCCTGGAAGGCGAAGTTCAAGTCGCGCGCCGGTCGCGCTCCGGGCGCTCGATGGAACTCTATCGTGTTTCAGCCGGCGGCGTGTGCGTGGTGTCGGCGACGGGACTGCTGGGGCAGTGCGCAATGATCGCGCACGGCACGACGACTCAGGCGACGAGGCTCTTGCTCCTGCCACCCGATCTTTTCGAAAAGTGGACCGGGCACCTGCCTTTCCGCAGGTTCATATTCGGCACGTTTGCCGAGCGCATGACCGATCTCATGACCATCGTCGAATCGGTGGCGTTTCAACGCCTGGATCAGCGCCTGGCGGACTATCTGCTTGGGCGCGGGCGATACGTGCGCTTGACGCATCAGGCCGTCGCGGACGAGTTGGGAACCGTGCGCGAGAGCGTATCGCGCTTGCTGGAGCGTTTCCATGGCGAGGGCTTGGTGGCTCTCAGCCGGGAATGCATCGAGATCGTCGATCCCGTACGGCTGCGGGGCATTGCCGGCGGCGGGAACGAGGCGCCCTGAGGTCTGTAACCCAGGTCACAGAGCGCGGATCTCGAACGGGTCATTCTGCGGTTGTCGACCAAGGAGTATTTGTCATGAACGCGAATGTGGGAACGGTAGATCGAGTAGTGCGAATCGTCGTGGGCGTGGCCCTGATCGCCTGTGCCGCGGCGGGCAAAATCGGCTGGTGGGGCTACATCGGCGCGGTGCCGCTTCTGACCGGATTGTTTCGCCTTTGCCCGCTTTACACGATCCTGGGGATCCGAACCTGTCCGATGGCGGCCAAGGGGCCGTAAGATCGAGGTGAGCGTGCGTCCACGGCGGTGATCCGATCGGTCCGTTCCGGTAGCATGGGCGCCTTCCGGCCGACCTACAACGGATGCAGCGCAGATGGCGACGACGAATCAGGATTCACGAGCGATCGTGACGACGGTCCACGAGAGCGGAACCGCCGTGGTGACCGTGGACAACCCTCCCGTCAATGCGCTGTCCGCGATGGTCCGGGCGGCCTTGCTGGAGGCAATCGGGCGCGCCGACGCGGATCCCTCCGTCAAGAGCATCGTCATCGCCTGCGCCGGCCGTACGTTCTTTGCGGGCGCCGACATCCGCGAATTCGGCAAGCCGCCGCAGGACCCATCCCTGCCTTCGCTGATCGACAGGATCGAAAGCTCATCGAAGCCCGTGGTCGCGGCCCTTCACGGCACCGCGCTGGGCGGCGGCCTCGAACTGGCAATGGGATGTCACGCGCGGATTGCGGAGCCATCGGCGGCGATGGGATTGCCCGAGGTGACTCTCGGCATCCTTCCGGGCGCCGGCGGCACGCAAAGGCTGCCGAGGCTGATCGGCATCGAGCCGGCGATGCGCATGATCGTCGATGGCAAGCCGGTGCCGGCCGCGGAGGCGCTGGGCTTGGGACTCATCGACGCGATCGATGCGGACCTGCGGGCCGGCGCCCTGCGCCTCGCGGCGCGGCTGGCGGCCGAAGGCACGCTGCGTCGCACGCGTGAATTACGGGTGCCGCCGCCGGGCGCGCCGGACTTGTTCGAGGCCGAAGCGGCACGATTGGCGACGCGGCAACGGGGATTTCCTGCGCCTTTGAAGGCCCTCGACGCCGTGCGCGCGGCGCTCGATCTGCCGTTCGAGAAGGGGATGGCGTTCGAACGGGCGGCATTCACGGCGCTGGTTGCATCGCCGGAATCGAAGGCGCTTCGCCACGTGTTCTTTGCCGAGCGCTCATTCGTCAAGCCGCGCCTGCCGGCCGGGACTCAAGCGCGTCCCGTCGACGCTTCCGCCGTCCTTGGGGCGGGCACCATGGGACAGGGCATTGCCCTGTGCTTTGCGGAGGCGGGAATTCCGGTCACCCTGATCGACACCGATGCCGCCGGCCTGGCGCGGGCGGACACGGCGATACGCAAGTTCTATGACGGGCGGGTGAAGCGCGGCCTCCTCGGCCGCGAAATGGCGGAGCGGCGCATCGGGCTCATCGACCGGTCGTCGAATCTCGCGGATG